>Ga0265300_10000533_pt1 | contig 39958 bp, 44 predicted proteins | sample AusTroGonzalo_MG_FD_193482 | JGI IMG/M metagenome (GOLD analysis project Ga0265300, IMG submission 193482) | Bovine rumen microbial communities from tropical cattle in Woodstock, Queensland, Australia - Gonzalo_03 | ecosystem: Host-associated > Mammals > Digestive system > Stomach > Rumen ...
GAACCGCGAGGCGATTCAGCGGCGGCGGGTGCAGCAACTTCTTGACGCAGACGGCAACAGTTCGGAAATTCCGTACAACTCGATTCCTGTGCGCGTACACCGGAAACGGCGTCTGCTCGTCACGGACGCGCTTGAAGCGGCGGAGAAACACCGCGATATCGGTGAATCCCAGAAAAAGATTTGGCGGAAGTTCGTGCGAGAATGCAATATCAAATACATGGACCAGCTGACGGAAGAGGCGGCTTTTGATTATCTTGAAGAGCATTGTCCCGGCGAATCAGGGAAACGCTTCAATAACGTTCGGTCAGCATTGAATACAGTGTTCAAGTTGACCCTGCTGGAATCCGGGCTGGACGATTCGCCTTTTGCGAGGATTCCGCAGCGGCGGTTATGCAGCCAGCATCAGCGCCCGTTCACGGAAAAGGAATTCACCCGGATATACAAGGCCGCGCCGCAACCGTGGAAAATCGCGTCTCTTATCGCATGGCATACGGGCTTACGCGAGAAAGATATTTTTGTTGCGCGCTGGGACAATATCAAGGGGGATGTTTTGGAAACCGTGCCATCCAAAACAAAGCGTTTCGGGCGCGGTGTTCAAGTCCCGCTTCATCCGCAGATCATGGAGAAGCTTCAAACCCTTCCGCGCGTGAATGAGCGTATTCTTGGGGCGTGGCCGTACAATCCGAACGATATCAAATTCCGGCGCGCGTTCGGGGATATTCTGGATTCGCTCGGAATCAAGGACGATGCGCGCGGAATCGTCAACTTCAATTCGTTCAGAAACAGCCTGATAACAAGCTGTGACGAACACGACGTTCCAAGACACGCCACAAAAGGCATCGTAGGCCAGCGGTCGGACAGAATGACAGATTTGTATTCCCATGACATTGAATCCGCCCGCAAGATACAACAGCTTCCCTATGTTGACTTGGGAGAAAACGAGGAAAATGGATAAAAAATGTGCCAAGTCTTGTGTCAAATAGGCGTTCGAGGTAGAAGAGCGGGTTCGAATCCCCCTCTCTCCGCCATTTTTATTTTAAATTTGAGCACAAAATCCTGCGAAATGGGAGAAACGGGATTAAATCGTCTGTGCCAAAAACTGTGTCAGATTCCAGTTGTAAAGTATTACTTAACTACTCATGACTTCCAACTGGTTACAAATTGTAACGGGTTGAACCGGGCAACTGCTAAGGATTTTTTAGGGGTTCGATTTTCCGGTTTCACGCCATGCTGTAACGCAAATCCAAACAAAATGGGCAAATGTTTCCTTTTGAGAAACAGATTCCCATAGACGGCACACAAAAGCACCATAAAGGGCGATAGAAAGCCTCTCCGCGCGCGCGTTTGCCGTGGCAACAGATTCCCATAGACGGTTCCATTTGCCGATAAACGGGCGCGGGTTTCTCTAAACAGTTTCGTGCATGTAAGCATTTGAACGGAGAGGGTAGAGAATTTTTATTTTTGCCGATGTGCTATATTTTCCTATAAACGGTCATAGATTCCGTTATATTCCGCTATCATCTGGCAATAGATTCCCATAGACGGAAATGGAATCATAACTTAACAAGGAAACGGAAACGAGCATGGACGAGGTCGAATTTAAGGAAAACGCGGTTTACACCACGGAACAGGTTGCGAAGATCATCCACCGGAACACAAAGACGGTGCGCGCGCTGTGCAAGCGCGGGGATATCCCTGCAAAGTGCGACAGGGGCGGCTATCTGATTACGGGGTGGATGCTGCGGGCGTATCTGGAAAACCGGATATGCGTCAAAGAACCGTGAAACCTGAAATGTCAAATAAATTACACCAAAAAACTTGAAAAAAGTTGTACTGCGTTTCAAGTCAAAACAATAAACCATGTGAAATATTGCACAAAGGGGTTACGATATGGAGAAAAAAACGAAACGAGGCAGGCCAAGACTGGCGAAAAACTGGACGGCGGTTTTGCTTGCGGAGCGTTCGCGGGAGTATTTCGACAAGTGCGACGCCCGGACGAAGCTGGCATGTGATAAGGAAGGAAACCTGTACGATGTTCCGAATCCTGAACCGTACAGCATTGAAGGTCTGTGCGTGTACCTTGACATCACGAGGCGGGAGTTTGACGGCTGGCGGAAGCGGACGGACGCGCTTGGAGAACGGGCGGAGAAAATCCACCTGAAAATCACGGCGAACCGCATCACGGGAGCGCTGGACGGGAAGCAGAATCCGAGCTTCGCGCAGTTCATGTTAAAGAACAACGCGGCGGAGCATTACAAGGAGAAAGTCGAGGTCGAAAACACCGTAAGCGAGCGGGCGGCCAACATGTTCGATGAATGGAGCAAACAATGGGCGAAACTGAATTCGGCAGCCAGAAATGGCGATTGAATCACCTGTACCATATCATTGACGAGCAGGGGCAGGACGTTGAGTTTAAGATGCGTCCGGCGCAGGAAGCTTTTTTTGATTCCATGTGGTACTACAACATCGTGCTGAAAGCGCGGCAGCTGGGCTTTACCACGCTTATCGACCTGATCGGATTGGATATGGTGCTGTTCCGGCAGAACTTCACGGCGGTCATTATCGCGGAAACGAGGGAAAAGGCGGCGGATATCTTCGGGCGGAAAATCGCCTATCCCTACGAGCATTTGCCGAGCGAACTAAAAGAATGGTGTCCGGTCGTGGCGAGTTCGGCGGACGGAAAGATGTCATTCAAGAACGGCAGCACTATCGAAGTCATGGTTTCCGCACGTTCGGGGACGTGCCAGTTTCTCCATGTCTCCGAATACGGCCCGGTCTGCGCGAGACAGCCAGCGAAAGCGAGGGAAATCAAGACTGGATCCCTGCCGGCAGTTCACGCGGGAAGCATGTGTTTTGTGGAATCGACCGCCATGGGGAACAGCGGCTATTTCTACGATATGGTGATGGAAGCGAACGCGAAGAGGCTGGCCGGGCGTACGCTTGGCATTCAGGAATTCAAGCTTCACTTCTTCCCGTGGTGGCAGAATCCTGAATACAAAGTCGACCAGACGGATATTGCGATTGCCAGTCGGCTACTCAAGTATTTCGATGACCTGTATTCGCGGCACGGCATCGAGTTGACCGATGAACAGCAAGCATGGTACGCGGTTCAGGAACGTACGCAGCATGAAGATATGTGGGCGGAATATCCGTCCTATGTTGAGGAAGCCTTTAAGGTGGCGCAGGACGGCGCGTATTATGGCCGCTGCTTCAACGATATCCACCGGGAAAACCGCATCTGCCGCGTCCCGTACGAGCCGGATTTACCCGTGTTCACGGCGTGGGACCTCGGCATGTCGGACGAGACTTCGATTTGGTTCTGCCAGTTTCTCGGTAAGGAAGTCCGCGTTATCGACTACTACGCGAACAACGGCGAGGGTCTGCCGCATTACGCCCGAATCCTACGGGAAAAGGGGTACAGATACGGGCGGCATTTCGCGCCGCACGATATCGCAGTCCGCGAACTGGCGTCCGGGATTTCCCGCCTCGAATCTGCCAAGAAACTCGGCATCAATTTCGAGCGCATCAGGACAAATCTGGACGTCATGGGCGGAATCGAGAATTGCCGCGAAATGCTGGGATATTGCTGGTTCGATGAGGTGAAGACGGACGAGGGGCGGAAATGCCTTGAAGCGTACAAAAAAGAATGGGATGAGAAGCATAATTGCTACAAGACCCAGCCGCTTCACGATTGGGCGTCCCACGGCGCGGATGCGTTCAGAACAATGGCGCAAGCGTGGAAACAAGGCTTGTGCGGGGATGCGACGTCTCCGGCGCGTCTCAAAGTAACAGGGGGATTGAACAGAAAATGAATATCACGTTCGTGCCGAGCAAGGAACCGTTCGTTCGGGATGAAGTCACGATGTGGCACGCGGAACACGGCTGGCTGTGGAACATTGACGTAGACAACGTTTTTGTCGGGACACTGTTCTGTACGCTGTTATGCGGGGACGGGTGCTTTATCCATTTCAAGGCCGGAAAGTACATGCACGTCCCCGGCGTGATAATTCTGGCCATCATGAAAAAAGCCATGCGGATGCTGTCGGCGGAGTGCGACGTTATCTTTGCCAGCATCGAGACGCGGAATCAGAAACTAATCCGCACGGCTATCCTTCTGGGATTCGGAACCATTGACGGCGGCGGCTGGACGCGGGACGGCGTTCCGGTGACGCTGCTGAAATATTACGGGCGTTCTTTATGCTATAGTAAGACAGAAACCAACCAACAGCGAAAGGAGCTGACCAATGGGAACCAAAGCCGCAAAAGTGAAAACCCCTGACGATCCCGATCCCACTCCGATGACCGCGAGCGATTCCACGCAGGAAGTGGCCGGAGCCGCGCGCGCCGAGCGGAAGAAAAACGCCAAGAACTACGGGCGGAATCAAACGATACTGGCCGGAAACACGGCGCAGGACAACCAGCAGAAGAAAACTATTCTGGGGGGCTGACCCATGCTTGAACCGAAAGATATCATCCGGCGATACAACGCGCTGAAAGCCAAGCGTGACGGGCTATGGCTGGAAGTGTGGCGCGAGGCGCGCCGTTACTGCATGCCGACCTACTCGGACTTTAAGACCGAGGGGGGAGTACGCGGGAAATACCTCTTCGACACCACGGCAATCGAGGCGCGGGAACGCCTTGCTGCCGGGATGTTCAACTGGATGGCTCCGCCTGATAAAAGATGGTTCGAACTGGTCCCGCAGGACAACGAACTGGCGAAAGATGAAGAGGTCAAGGACTACTTCGGCGAGGTTACGCGAATCGTTTCCGTGTCTCTGGCGAACAGTAATTGGGCGTCGATCCTGATTCAGGCTTTGAACAACCTCGCTTGCGGCCTTGATGCCGTAGTCTACTGCGAGGACGGCGGCGACCAGAGCGTATTAAGTTTCACCTCGTTCCCGATTGAAACGGTATGTTACAGCGAGGATTCGCGCGGGCATGTCGATACGCTTTTCCGTGAAGTGGAAATGACGGCGCGCCAGCTGATGCAGGAGTTCGAGGAAGACCATCTTCCTGACAAAATCCGCGAAGAGGCCGGAAACCCGGACAAGAAGGACACGAAACACAAAATCCTGCACGGCGTCTTTCCGCGCCACGATCGCGAAAAAGGCTGTCTCGACCGGAAGAATATGCCGTTCGCGGACGTCTACATTGACGAGGAATCCAGCACAATCATCTACGAGGGCGGATTTGAGGAATATCCGTTTGCGGTCTGCCGTTTCGAGAAGAGCGATAACGAAACCTACGGGCGCGGTCCGGGCGTGAACATGCTTCCGACCATCAAAATGGCCAACCGGATGTCCGAGGCGTACATTCTGGGACGCGAACACCAGAGCGACCCGACCTATCTTGTGCCGGACGGTTCCCTTGTCGCAAAGGATTTTAACCGTGACCCCGGCGCGGTCATCCCGTACAAGCCGGATATCAACGGCAGCAAGCCGGAAATGCTCCCGAACAACATCAATTTCGGGACGCTGTTCGAGGATATCGCCGCCATTGACGAAAAAATCAAATATGGTTTTTATTGGGATATCTTCGACCCGCTGGGCGACCTGAAACAGATTACCGCGACCGAGGCGGAAATCAGGAATGAAGGGAAGATGATTCCGTTCGCGCCTATCGCGGGGAATCTGCACAGCGAACTTTTCCGCGTCATCATCCACCGCGTCTATGGGATATGCTATCGGCGCGGGATGCTTCCGCCGCCGCCGCCGAGACTGGCCGAGAACCCGGATTACAAAGTCGAGTTCGTGAGCAAGATCGCGCTTTCCATCAAGAAACTGGAAACGCTGGGCTGGCTGCAAACGGAAGCCTCGCTTATGAACATGGCACAGGTGAAGCCGGATATCATCGACAACTTCGATACGGACGAAATCGCGCGGAGCATGGCGCTCGCCAACGGATGCGCTCCGAACTGGCTTGTGAACGAGAAAGACCGCGACAACGCACGGGCGGCGCGCGCGGAAGCGGCGCAGCAGCAGCAAGCAGCGGAACAACTCCTTGCCGGAACTTCCGCGCTCGGCGCGAACCTCGGCAAGACGCCGGAGAAAGGCAGTCCGCTTGACGCGGTTATGTCGGGCCAGGGCGTATGAGCGAAGACGAACTGAACAAGTTGAGGCTGGCGTTTCACCTCGTATTTGAGACGGACAACGGACGCGCAGTTTTGGTGGAGCTTGCGAACTTCACGCGGGCAGATGAAGCCGAATACTGCGCGGACGCCCGCAAAGATGCGTATATGCAGGGGAGACGTTCGGTCATGCTTCACATTCAAAAACTCCTGAAATAAGGAAAACACCATGTACCAAAAAAACGGAAATGAAATCCGGTCGGAACGCGGCGTTCTGGTGGCGACACTGAACGGCGATACGCTCGTCATGGCACCGGGCAAGAAATCGCAGGAAACGAAAGTCCGCGCGTTCCTTCAGGAAAACGGCGGCGCGGACAGCATCCCGGTCGAGGAAAGTGGTTCGTGCAATAATAGCACAGACCACGCGGACGCAGAGGAAGCGGAAACTCCGGGCGAGTTCAAGGCGAAAGTTTTTGTCGGGGATATTCCGATTGAACACGTCAATGCCGCGAAGCAGCAGGACGCGCCGCAGACGGAAGCGGAATGGCTGGTTGATTCGATACCGGAAGAGGAACTTCCGCCGTACAGCGCACAAATGGGCGTCAACACTCCGGGCTTCGGAGATTACATCAAAAAACACAAACTAAACAAGGAACAGACGGAAGCTCTTATTAAGAGAATCCGCCGCATGAAAGGATGGTAAACATGCCGGAAACACTTTTGAACGGAACACCTGAACCAGCGCAGACGGTCGTACAGCCGAATCAGACCATTACGGGCGGGGAACAGAAGACCAATCCGCCGCCGCAGACCGCGCCGTTCGATTTCAAGACGATGCTGGGAGACGCGGGGGAATTCTCCGCGAACTGGCGGGACGGATTGCCGGAAGGAATCCGCGGCGAACGATGCCTTGACAATATCAAGAACATCGGCGCGCTGGCGAATTCGTATGTTCACGCACAGCGGGCAATCGGCGCGAACAAAGTGGCCCTGCCGAACGAGAACAGCACGGAAGAGGATTGGGCGGCCTTTTACAAGGCTTGCGGGCGTCCTGACGGAGAAAACGACTACACCACGGACGGCGTGAAACTGCCGGAAGGAATCACGCTGGACGCCGACAAGGTGAACGAGTTCCGCAAATTCGCGTTCGCCAACGGATTCAATCAGAAAATGTTCAACGCCGCGCTTGCGTTCGATGTCGAGCGCGTCCAGCGGCAGAGCGCAGAAGCGGAAGCGGCGGCGCAAGTTGAGTACAACGAGACGCTGACGAAACTGAAAACGGACGAAACGAGCGGAGAACTGCGGCGGCAGTACGGCAACGACTTCGCCACGATGGACGCTGTAATCAAGCAGTGCAACAAGGCCATGCAGACGTTCGGGCTGACGGAAGTGGCGGCGAAAGCCGGACTTCTGAACAACTATCAGTTCATCCGCGCCATGGCCGGAATCGGCGCAAGCATGAGCGAAAGCCGCATCAAGGGGAACGATGCTCCGCATCTGACTTCCGACCCGGACGCCCGCCTGAACGAAATCCTCGGCAATATGAACGACCCGTACTATAACAAAGAACACCCGATGCACGAGGCCCGTGTACGCGAGGTTACAAGCATTCTCACAGCGAAAGCAAACGCAAACAAGAAATGACCCGCCTTAACCGGGAACGAGAAGAGGCACGGATTCAGCCATAGGCGCGCGGCGAGACGATGCGCGTCCGTGTACATTCCTTGATGCGGCACTGCACCGCATTTTTGCAAATCGTCTTATGCAGTCGGCCAGTCGGATTTTTGGCATTTCTCCGGCTGGCCTTTTTCGTTGAAATATTTGATGCTGGCGTGATGCTATATTGATAGCAGAACGACCACAAAGGGGCAACTCCAGCGTGAATCCCTGACGGCGGTTCTATTCGGGACGGCGGTTCCGAATAGTGATCCGGCAAACCGGGCAACCACGAAAGTCATCACGCAAAACAAAACCTCTCTACATCAGGAGACCCCAACAATGGCAGAACTTGAACTCAACTTTGCCAAGCAGTACGGGAGCAACGTCTATACGATGGCGCAGCAGAAAGGCAGCCGTCTCCGTTCTTTCGTCACTATCGAAGAAATGCGCGGTGAGAAGAGACACTTCGACCGCGTCCACCCGACCGCCGCCGTCCGCAGCGACAGCAAGTACGGCGACACCCCGCTGATTCCCACGCAGTTCGACCGCAGAACCATCCACGCCCGTGAATACATCTGGGCGGATATGGTCGATTGGCAGGACGACCTCAATCTGTTCGTCGACCCGACCAGCAACATCGTCCGCATGGGCGGTTTCGCGCTCGGCCGCATCATCGACGACATCATCATTGAGAACGCTTTCGACGGCGTTTCCTATGAAGGCAAAGACGGCCTGACGACCGTGGCTTTCCCGAACGCGCAGAAGATCGATGTGACGACTGGCGGCTCCGCCAGCAATGTCGGCCTGAACGTGGAAAAACTCATTCAGGTCCGCAGCAAATTCGGCCTTGCCGACATCGACCTTGACGACCCCGAAAACAAGGTCTACATGGCGGTCACCCAGAAGCAGATCGATGACCTCGTTCGCGGCACGGATATCAAGTCCCGCGACTACGATGCCATCCGCGCGCTCGGCGAAGGACGCACGAACAGCTTCTACGGCATCGAATTCGTGACGACCGGACGCCTGAAAAAGGTTTCGGACGGCGGAACCGGATTTATCCGTACCTGTGCCGCGTGGTGCAAGAGCGGAATCATCCTCTGCATCCCGAAGGAAATCAGCATGAAGGTCGAAACCCGCGCCGACAAGTGCGACAACTGGCAGGCCCTCGCGAAGATGAAGGCCGGCGCCACCCGCATCGAGGACGCAAAAGTCATTCAGGTCTTCTGCGAAGAAGCCTAAGGAAAGGAGCTGAACCATGCCAACTATCCAGTCCAATGTCGCGGCCAAACAGACCACGATCGCCCTTGATTCGAAGCTCGGCACCACGGAATTCGGCGGACGCGTCCGCCTGATTCACGGCGTCGTCACGACCACGAACGGCGCAGCCGGAACCATCATCGAACTGGCGCGTCTGCCGAAAGGCGCGCGTCTCCTTCCGCAGTCCCAGATTCACTTCGAGGCCGGGCAGAATGCCAGCCTCACGGTGAAAGTGGGCGACGCTCTGGACGATGACCGGTATTTCGCGGCGGCCGCACCCGGCGCAAGCCAGACCAGCAAGAATCTGACGGCAAACGTTCTCAACGATTACGTCTGCCCGGAAGAAACGATGGTCTTCATGACGACCGGCGCGCAGGCCCTGACGGCGAACAAGAAGATCACCTTCGATCTGTTCTACGTCATCGACTAAGACCCCTCGGGGGCCGTGAGCTCTGGTCCAGCTCGTTTCCTACGGCCCCCTTTTCTTCCATTTTCCAACGTCCGCGAGGTGCAAATTGAATTCCGTTGAAATCTGCAATCTTTCCTTAATGATGATCGGGATGCCGATTATCGTTTCATTCGATGACGAAAACAACAACGCGCGGATGTGCAAAAACTTTTTTCCCGTTATCCGGGACAGGGTGCTTCGGGATCACTCTTGGAGCTTCGCCGTTTCCTATACTGACCTGAACGCGACCACGGAAACCAGCCCGGAACCGGATTATCCGTTTGTCTGCGCGGAGCCAATCGACCTTATCCGAATCCTTGACGTGGACGATGGCGAAGCGTATCTGCATGTAGGGAACCGCATTCTCACGCAACGAAGCGGATCCAAGTTGAAATATATCCGGCGCGTGGAAGACCCGGAGCAGTTCGATGAACTTTTCACCGAGGCGTTGCAGTACGCGCTTGCCGCCGAAATCATCATGACCAACACGCGCGACGCCCAACTTGTGAACTTCTACCGGAGCGAATACGAACGGCGTCTTATGGTGGCGCGGAGCATCGACAGCGCGGAGAACAGGCACGACCTGAAACCGCATCCGCGGCGCAGCCATTGGATTGAGGCGCGAGGCGGCGGCGGAATCCCCTATCGGCGCGGGAACACCGTCTGGACCGAAGGGACAGAAGGCAAGCAGATCGTGGAGGGATAAACGATGTCGCTTTATCTCTCCCTCAATTCGTTCAATGCCGGTGAACTCTCCCCGAAGATGCTGGGGAGAAACGATGTGTCGCAGTACGGAAAAGGCTGCGAACGTCTCCTGAATTTTTTCGTGACACCCTACGGAAGCGTGGAGCGCAGACCGGGGACGCGCGACCTCGGCGCGGCGAAATACCAGAACATGGCGGTGCGGCTGGTCCGGTTCGTGTACAGCAGCACTGATTCCTATATCTGCGAGTTCGGAAATCACTATGTGCGGTTCTGGAAAGACGGAGCGCCCGTAATGAACGGACAAAATCCCCTTGAAATCGAAACGGTTTATGCTTCAAATGAGCTTGATTCCCTTAAATGGATTCAGAGCGCAGACGTGATGACGTTGGTTCACCCGGCGCATCCCGTCTATGAAATGCGAAGAACCGATTCCAATACATTTACCCTGATGGAAAAAACATGGGAATATCCGCCCATGCTGGACCCCAATCTTGAAGACGACCTGAAAATCACGCCGTCCGCCGTGGATGGAAGCATCACCTTGACGGCATCCGGGGGAAACATTTTCCGAGCGCAACAGATAGGCGGTTTTTTCGAACTTATGCACATGCGCCAAGAAAACGTCATCAACAAAACCTTCGATTCTTCGACCAATCCGCACACGTCATCCGTGGCGTACAGCGGCGAGCTTGAAGTTAAAGGCTACTGGTCTTTCGTGACACACGGAACATGGTCCGGCAACGTCACCATCCAGAGAAGCTACGACAACAAAGTAACATGGAAGGACTACCTCGTATACAACTCCGTCAAGGACAGCAACTTTTCCACGTCCGGCACAGAGGAAGACGACGGCGTTTTTTACCGCGTGAAGATGACGAACTACTCCCAGAGCGACACAGGCACACTGAAAGCATGCAAAATCATGTTGAGCAATCCAGATTTTACCGTTACAGGCGTCGTGCGAATCACGGGCATAACTTCCACCATCACCGCGTCCAATACGGTTTATACGCGCTACCCTGACGGAGACACGAGCGGCGTTTACGCATGGAAGAACGGCAACAGCATCCGATATACGGCCTCGGAAATTCCGACGCCTACGGTTCATTCCTGCTACACCAACACCGCGCTGACCGCTGGCGGTTCTGTCATATCCGCAGCAACATCGAGCGCAACGGCGAACGTGACCAAGAAGCTCGGCGGTACGGACGCGACCAACGAATGGAACGAGGGGGCTTTCAGCGAGCTCCGCGGATTCCCCTGCTCCGTGGCTTATTATGAAGAGCGCATGATGTTCGGCGGAACGAAGTACAGGCCGCAAACGGTGTGGGGAAGCAAAACGGGAGATTGGGACAACTATCTTCTGGGCGACAAGGACGATGACGGCCTTGAATTTACGCTTTCCAGCGACACGGTGAATGAAATCCGGTGGATGTGCCAGCATAACGCGCTGGTGATCGGAACGGCGGATTCCGAATGGACGCTGTCCGCATCCAGCAGCGATTCCGCGCTGACGCCGACCAATTTCCAAGTGAAACGGCAAAGCGTCTACGGCACGAGCAGAATCCCCGCCCAGATGGCAGGGGAAACGATTCTCTTTGTGCAGCGCGGCGCGCGGAAGGTGCGGGAATTCGTGTACAGCTGGGAAAAAGAGGGGTACAACTGCCCTGACATGACGATTCTGGCCGACCATATCACGACTGGCGGCGTGCTGGAAACGGCGTTGATGCAGCTCCCCGATACGATTCTATGGTGTCTGCTTTCGAACGGCACGCTGGCCGCGCTGACCTACGAGCGCGACCAAGAAGTTGTCGGGTGGCATCGGCACGAACTGGCTGCCGGAAGCATCGTTTCCATCGAGGTGATCCCGAACGGAAACGAGGACGAACTTTATCTGGCCGCGAATCTCGACGGCGTGATCCGCATCTTAAAAATGGAATCGCGCAACAGTCAATTTTATGTTGACTACGGGAAGACGATTACGCAAACCTCGCAGGACTACGCAACGGGGCTTACGCATCTTGCCGGAAAGACGGTTCAAGTGGTGGCTGACGGCGCATTACAGCGAAGCAAAACCGTCTCAAACGCCGGACGCATCGACCTTGACGAGGCGGCAACAGAAGTAGTGGCCGGTCTCGGCTACACCAGCGAGCTTACGACAATGCCGCTTGAAATCGAGATGCAGAACGGTCAAAGCCTGCTTCGGAAGAAGACGGTGGGAGAAATCCGGCTCCGGTACTACAACAGCATCGGCGGCGAGGCGAAGAGCGGAGAAAGCGAATGGCAAACCATTATGAGCCGAGACATGATTTTCGACAATATGGATTCTCCCATCACATTGAAGAGCGAAGTCTCGCTGCTTAACCCCTTTAGCGGATTCTCGGCCATGGCGAACGTGAGCGTCCGGCAAAAAGAGCCTTTCCCCTTCAACCTTACGGCAGTCGTCGTGACCTACGAGGTGACGGAACAATGAGCGGATTCCTTATCGACAACATGACACAGGAAGACGCGGAACAGTCCATGGAATGGATGGACGCCCGCGTTCGTGCGGAGTGCGGCGAACACGCGGCAAATTACCATTTCCCGCGTATGTGGATCCCGCAGACCGGGCTTGTGGTGATGAACGAGAAACACGAACTTCTGGCCGTGGCGTTCGTCTACTTCGAGAAAACGGCGGCTATCGCATATTGCGGTTGGCTGGTGGCAAATCCGAGGAACACCCCGCTGGAATCCCACAGGGCAATCCGGCTGCTGGTGGCCGCGATTCCGAACTATGCGCGGCAGCATGGCGCGAAATGCCTTTTGACGTGCTACGGGAACCGCGGATTAAACAGGATTCTTGACCGTTCGGGATATCAGAACGGGGAAACATGCGAAACGAAATTCAAACTTCTCAACGAGAAAGGATAAAATATGGCTATCTCACTTGGTACAGCTTTGACTATCGCGACGGCGGTGGCCGCAACCACGGCAATCGTCGGCGGTGTAGTTGGCGGTGTCGCCAGCATCGAACAGCACAATCAGGCGCGCGCCAATGCAGAAATGCAAGCGGAACAGGCCGAATATAATAAGCGTCTCGAAGAGCGCGAAGCGAGCCGTCTGGAACGCGAGAACGAGGAAAACACGAGGCGGCAGCGCGAGCAAAGCGAATATCTGAAAGCCCAGCAGCGGGCTTTACTCGGCAAATCCGGCGCGGCCATGACAAGCGGAAGCCCGCTGGCAATCCTCGGCGCAACCGCCATGAACGAAGAACTGAAAGCGCAGGACGCGCATGTGGCCGGATATCAGGCAGTGCAGAACCACAGGGAACAGGCGAAAATGTACCAGTATCAGGCGGGCGTCGCGCGCGCACAAAAGCCGTCCGGTTCTTCTCTCGCGCTGTCTCTGGTCGGACAGGCGGCAGGAACGACCGGAAAGGTGGCCGGAATCGCCGGGAACTATGTGACACAGCGGGCAGAACTGAAATCCAATGGACTTTGGGGAAGAAGCATTTGGGGGTGAGTTATGCCGAGAATTCCGATGAGCGAACGCGGGTATGTCCCGCATGTTGAAAACAATGTCCGTATGCACGGCGCGCCGGGCATGGATTTCGGTATGGAGAACGCGCGCGCCCTGCGTGACGCCGGAAACGGCCTCGAAGACCTCGGACGCGGCGCGCTGGCGCTGTATGCAGCTGGGCGGGAATTTGTGGAGCGCGAAGCGGACACGCAAAACAAGCTGGCCGCGACAAACGCGCGCAATCTATACCGTGCCATCAACGAGGAACTGGAACTTCGAATGGCCGAGAATCCAGCCGACTTCAAAGAGTATTCCAAATGGGCGGACGAGGCGGACCAGCGATATCTTGACGAGGTACGGCAGTACACCGACCAGATGACGACGCCTTTCCGCGACCAGTTCAACGCGGAAATGGAAGGTGTCCGCATCAACAGTTTAAGCCAGCGGCAGAAAATCGGGATTCAGGCAAAAGTCACGGCTGACTACAATATGATGCAAACGCTCCTGAAAGACGCGGCGCAGCGCGGGGACGAGGCGGAATATAAGCGGATTCTGGACGAACACAAGGGAACGCTGATTTCGGAAGAGGAATACAACATCCGCAACGTGGAATACGGCAAGCTGGCGGACAGCGCGGCGGCGAAACGGCTGGTTGACGCGGCGGCTGATTCCGAATCTCCGGTTCAAGCCAAATCGATTCTGGAACGCCTGAAAGAGCGCGATTCGGACGGCAATTTCGTGAACTTCAAGAACATCACGGAAGACTACCGCGACCAGCTTATTCGCGTGGCAAAGACCGCCAAGACGCAGAAGGAAACGGAGCGGGACGCCCATGTTCTGGCGGAAATCAATCAAGGCCGCGTCCCGACCGAAGACAGCCTTATCGCCGCGAAGGACGCCGATATCATCACCGAGGAACAATTTAACCGCTATATGGGGTGGGTGAAGTCCTACAACTCGGCAATCGCGAGCGCGGAAAAGGCGGCGAAAGCCGAGGCGAAAGCGGAGAAGAACGAGGCGAAACAGGCGGCCAACGAAGCGAAGCGTTTGCAGAGGGAACAGGAAACTATCGAAAAAGATCATTGGAATTACAAAATCTCCAACACATGGTTTTCCAGTGACCCGAACGCGGCATGGGCGCAGCGTGAACAGATTTGGAGCGAAATCATCAAATCCGTCAATGATTCCTCGGATTTGAACGAACTTATGAAACACCTTGATTCGCAGATGCAGGACGGACTATCCGGCAAGAGCGAGTTCACGACCCCGGACGGGAAACTGGTTCAGCAGTTTATCGAAAAGTCCTATCGGGACGGAGTTCAAATCAAGGGGCTAAAGTGGGACCCGTGGGGACCACAAAAAGACAAGAGCCAGAAGTTTATGCAAGCCCGGTATTACGAAATCCACGAAATGGCGCGGGAAATGCTCCGCAAGGGAAAAACCGGAACCGAGGTCATCGAGGAAGTGCAGAAGCGCGTAAGCCAGTTGAATGACGGCGATATCAAGGTCATCATGACGCCGCGCTATATCCGCGACAAGGCGCAAACCGGATTCAGGCCGCAGCCGGGCGACACGTTCGGCGGCTACATCTACAAAGGCGGCGACCCCGCCGATGAAAGAAGTTGGAGTAAAAAATAATGGATAACAACATCAAGCCGTGGGAAATGTTCGGCGGCGGAAATGCGCCGGCGCAGGAAAACAGCGAACCCGTCAAGCCGTGGGAATACTTCGCAGACCAGCGGAAGCAGCAGAGCGGTCCGACACTACGGGACCGTGCGGCAATCCGTGACAGTTTCGTGGAAGACCCGCTTGCTTGCGTTCCAGAAGAGAATCGCGCGGCTATCGAAGCAATCTTGAAGTCTGACCCAGCTGGCGCGGAAGAGAAGAAAAAGCGAATCGCGCTGTCCCGCTATTACAGCATGAATCACCCGGACGCGGCGGATTTCATCTTTGACAACCTTGAAGCGGCCATTGAGAAGTTCGAGGGAAAGCCGATGTCCGTGGAACAGGCATACAACAGTATCGCGCAGATTTATCAGCCGAAACACGAGAAAGGCTTTTGGGAAAACCGCGCTGTGGCGGCAGGCGTCGAGGGAGAAGGGGAAGTTGCCAAGGGGACGTTCAACACGGCGGCGTTTTTTGCCAAACTCTTTGTGTGGGGCGCGAACGAGAACGCGCGCGCCGAACTTATGGCGCAGGGGCTTCCAGAGGCCGCCCAAATGATTCCGTCCGGCGAAAAGGTCGGGAAGGACGTTGAGAATAAAATCAGAGGCGTCTACAAAAAGCATTACGAGCCTGTCCGGGAATGGGCGGCGGAGAACATGGATTTGCCGGAAGATTGGGTAACCAATTCGGATTCTTTAGGGGATTGGCTGGCAAACGCCGGAATCGCCATTGTGAACTACACGCCGCAGCTGGCCGCGCAAGTCGGCCTTGCGGCCACAGGCGTCGGCGCCACGGGAATCGGCGCGGTGTACGGCATTGGCGGGTATTATGACGCGCGGGACGAATACGGCATGGACGAGGGAAAGGCTTTAGTCTACGGCTTCGGCATTGGCCTGATTAACGGCGTCCTCGAAAAGATTACGCTCGGCATTGTCGAGGGAAAAGTTTCGGAAAAGGTCGCGAAGGAAGGAATCAAGAAAGGTCTGCTCGGATTCCTGAAACATTACGGATTCGCGGCAGGAAAAGAGGGCGCGGAAGAAGCCCTTGAAGAAATCGCGGAAAACATCCTTGACATCGGCATGGGCGTGACGGACACGACCGATTTCACAGAGGCCGATTATATCAAGGCCATCTTCAAGGGCGTCCCGGAAGCGGCGTTTCTCGGCGCGGTAACTGGCGGCCCGCTGGCTACGGATTCCTATATCAATCTGCGGGAAGTCGCGGAGCGGAACGAGGAAGCGCGGGCGAAAGTAACCGAGCGCATCCATGAACTGACCGAGAAAGGCGAACTGACCGAGGACGAGGAAAAGGAACTTGGCGCGTTGCAAGTGATCGAGGATTCCGGCGACCCGATGCAAGCACGACAAGCCGCCATTGAACTCGGCATTATGGACGATGCCAGAGCAATCGAAGAAGAGGAAGCGGAAGCGGAACTGACGGACGAAGAGCGCGAGAAACGCGCGGCGGCCAGAATGGAACACGCGGCGGAAGAAGGACGGAACAGTTATCTGCTCCGGCATGAAATCAAATGGAACCCGCAAGACACCATTGACCGCGTCCGCGATATTATGCTTCAATTCCCGGCGTTTGAATATAACGCCGTATGGTCTGCGGATATGCTCCCGGACGAGGTGAAACAGGCGCAAATCGCGAACGGCATCAACCTTGACAGGGTGCGCGCTGCCATTGATTCGGACAACGTGATTCATATTGTGGCCGACAAGGTGCGTCCGAGCGAGGCCGCGCAGGTCATCGGACACGAAATCATCGGACACCGGGGCTTGCGCGCAACGTTCGGGGACAAGTTCGACAGTTTCCTTGACCGCATCTATAAAGAACGGTACGAGGAAATCGACAAGTATGCCGAGCGATACCACACGTCCACGGAAACCGAGGAAGGGCAGCGTTACCTTACCGAAGAATACCTTGCGGATATGGCAAACGCGGAACAGAAACCCGTCTGGTGGAAAGAGTTTATCGCGCAAATCCGCGATTTCCTGCGGAAAGTCTTTCCGAACATCCATTTCTCTGACGCCGATATCGAACACGCGCTGATGCGGTCCGCGCGCGCCATGCGCGAACAGCGAAAGAATCCCGGCGCGGCGCGGTTCAGCATTTCCCCTGTGTGGACGGGAAGCGCGGCTGATTACGGCCAGCCGAGCCTGAACTATGTCGGAACAGGCGAAGGGGCGCAAGTGTACGGCTGGGGGCTGTACGGCAGCACATCGCGCGGAGTTGCGGAGTGGTATGCGGAAACCGATGTAGACAGAAAAGGAATCGGGACGCTCCGCAAGTTCAATTTTGACGGCGTTCCAATTTCAAACAATCCTGATATTGACGAAAAATCTTTTCCGAATCTTTCCGAAGAAGAACGTTCCATTCTTCGAATGGCATGGAACATTATCTATGGACGCAGAAACAGAATCAGCAGGGCAGACCTTGAAAACGAACTGTATCAACAACTGGAAGACAATCTAAACTTTTCCAAATTTCTTGGTGAAAAGGTTGACCGCGAACAGACATTTGCCGCAGCTGAAAACGTGCTGTCGAAAATTGAGATTACCGATATCGAGGAAACGAAACCGCACAATCTGTATAAACAAACGTTCTGGCCGGACAAGGAAGAAAATCTGCTGGATTGGGACGAGAACATTTCCGAAGAACAGGCAAATCAGATTCTTGACGCCCTTGCGAAAGAACATGACAATCCCCGCCTGATCGGTTATGTAAACGCAGAGCGCGGAGTTGACGCTGCGATTGACGGAGAAGAATTCGAAAAAGAATTCTATTATGCGCCGGATGTGATGCGCGGTTATCTGGAAAAATATCTTGATTTCTACGAGGCGCATGGAAAATATGTCTATAAACAGCTTGCGGACGTCTTTAATTCGCCTAAAGCGGCGAGTGAATTCTTGTACCGCGCCGGGATTGACGGTATAACTTACATCGGAGATTCGTCCCGCGAACAGAACTATGTCGCGTTTTCCGACAAGGATATCCGCGTAGACGAGCATATCAAGTTTGCCTTAATCGGGGAAGACGGTGCGACCAGAGCGCAGATGAATCTTGACAATCTGAACCGCGCGAAAGAAATGGAAAAGGCCGGATTCGACAACAAAACGATTTGGGCGGCGACCGGATGGGAACGCGGGAAAGATTCCTACTGGCGCATGGAAGCGCCGGACGTGCGCCTGAAAACGAACGAACTGACGGCTGGCGGAAACTATAACGCCCTGATTGACTATGACGGCCCGGTGGACGGATATTTCAGCGCGCCGGAACTTTTCAGCGCATATCCCGACTTGAAACAGTACAGAATCAACGTGGTCCCGCTGCCGCGCGGGGAAGCCGGGTATCACGACAAGAAAAACAAGATAATCGCCATCAACAAGACGTTGCTGACCGACCACAGTTTTGACGCGCTGAACGATATGGAAGCGGACAAACGGGACGCAAAAACGCCGGAAGAGGCCGCGCGTATCGAGGCGAATATTAAGGACTTGCTTGCCGACTTCGAGGAAAGTATCAATAACGTGCTGATTCACGAGGTGCAGCACGCTATTCAGCACATGGAAGGATTCTCCGGGGGACAGAATCTTGTTTCCGTACGTTCCATGACCGATTACGACGATCCGGCATTTCTCCAAGCCAAAACGGAGTACGAACGGAAGCATGACGAATTTAAGGCTCTGACCGAGCAGATTCCCAGCGGATACGGCCTTTTGTGGACGATTGACGACTGGCTTCAACGGGATGTTTTCAAGGGGAACCGCGATTTCTATCAACACGCGGCGGATATTTTCAAGAAATACGTCCCTGAAAACATTGATGACAGATTCCATTATTTTTCCGCTTACTTGCGGCTGGCTACGGATTTGCATATCCTTGACGCGCGCATGAAATATCTTTCCAGTGATTTCAGCCGTTATCGCAGAAGCGCGGGAGAGGTCGAAGCGCGGAACGTGGAAATGCGGAACGTGATGAATCCCGAACTTCGGAAAAAACGTCCGCCGAGTGAGACAGAGGACTATTCAAGAGACGAACAGATTGTTCGTTTCAGCGTGGCGGAAACTGGCGAGGACGTGCGTTTCAGCATCCGCGAGGAAGACCCGCCGAAGAAGACTTTGAAGGGCTATAAGGTTTTCGCTGTAAAAAAGAAACAGCCGGGCGAACTTTTCCCGCCTATGGTGGCAAATCCGGGCGGCGAATCCACCCCGGTCGGCATCTGGCTGAACGCGGACGCTGCACCGCGAGCGGAAGACAGCAAAACGGGGCGGAAACGGGTACAGGCAGGGGGCAAGGGTACGAACGTTGGAAAACAGACGCTTGCCTATCGTCCCGGCTGGCATTTGGGAGAAGTCCCGATTGCGAACCAGTTTATGAAGAAAAACCCCGAAACAGGCGAATACGATCTTTTCCCGGATAATTTCGTGTGGGCGGAGTGCGAGATTGCCGCAGACGTGGACTATCAGAAAGAGGCCATGAGTTACGGCTACAACAAGAACGGGCATTTTGAACACGCGAAGGCCGGACTACCGCGCATCCCGAAAGACGGCTTCTATCGTTATCGGACGAATCCAGACCCGAAGACGGAAGCATGGATGATTACCGGGGCCATGAGGGTGACGCGCATCCTTGACGATGCCGACGTGGAAAAAATCCTGAAAGACGCAGGACGTGAGCCGTATAAACGGCAGGGTGGGCCTATTGATTTGGCAGCGTTCGGGCTGGAAAAAGGCGACGTCACCAAGACGCGGTTCAGCGTGTCCCCGGTCTACACCGGAAGCGCGGCGGACTACGACCAGCCGAGCCTGAACTATGTCGGGACGGGCGAAGGAAATCAAGTCTACGGGTGGGGGTTGTACGGTTCTTCCAGCGAGGATGTCGGGCGTGATTACGCAGAAGCAGACTATAATAGAAAATTTGGAACCGGATACATTTACTATAATGGAAAACCTTTAGATAATCTGACGGAAATTTACGATTCCGCTCCGCATAAAAATGAATATGATAGCCGTATCCTGCATATTATTTTAAGCGTTTTAAGACAAGATGCATACAATCTGTATTCATCTTCCGGTAAACCTGATATTAAAAAAGCAGCCGAACGTGTTGTTGGATTCTATACGGGGCAAGACCTTGAAAATTATCGCGCTGCCGCTCTTGACGTTTTTGATTTGGTAGAGAAAGGAAATTTGACATATAATCCCGTCATCGAGAACAAAAAGAATCTTTATAAACAGACTTTCTGGCCTAATCGGAATCAAAATCTTATCTATTGGGAAGAAGGATTCAATGCTACACAACGATTCCAAATCAAGGAACAGGCGAAAAAAGAAAATATCACCTTGCCGGATGATATGTTCCATTATCGTGATTTTGATTATAATTACGATATGCTTTCAGAGTTGCTTGGTTCACCGAAATCCGCGAGTGAATTTTTATATCGCGCTGGAATTGATGGGGTAACTTATATTGGAACCGCTTCCGGTTCTCGGAACTATGTGGCGTTTTCTGACAAGGATATCCGCGTAGACGAGCATATCCGTTTCAGCGTGGCCGGAGAAGACGAAAATCTGATTGCCGTTCACAACGTGAGCGAACAGAAACTTCGGGACGCCATCAAACTCGGCGCGCTTCCGGTCCCGTCTCTGGGAATTATTGACGCGGAGAAGAGCGATTTCACGGACTACGGGCGCATCACGCTCGTGGCGGACACCAATCTGATCGACCCGACAAACCGGAAGAACAAAGTGTTCGGAGCGGACGCATACAGCCCGCGCCGCCCGAACGTTGAGAAAAAGTATTCCGACAAAGAGTTTGACCGCGCTCTGGAAGTGATTACGCCGCACGAGCAGCACGAGGCGGATTCCCCGCTTTCCATCCAGCATCTTGTCTATCTGCACCGGGATGACATGGTAAGCAGCGACTTTGAAGACGACCTGAAACACCTTGACGCCGTTCGCGCATGGTACGCCGAAACAAAGGACGGGGAAGAGGTTTTTGAAGACTGGTGGCAGCGCGTGGCCGCGCCCGAACTTGACCTTCATCCTATCGAACGCATCTTTGACGGATTCACCTACTCCGGCAAACGGCGTTATCTGACGGCCAACCTCGAAACCATCGTCAAACTGATGACGAGAAAAACGGCGGACGGCGAAGGATTCTTTTACGGCCTCGGCAACGTTCGCGCCCTTGTCTCAAAGCAGTTCAAGAGCGTGGCGGAAATCAAGAAGAACCGAGATAAAATCGTCTCCGGCGAGGACTACAAGAAAATCAAACAGGAGTACACGGAAGAGTTCAACGACCTGCTGGACCGTATTTCTGCCTCTATCCGGGGAAACAATATTTCGCACTCCATCGACACGGCTGGCGATCTGCTCCGCGCTATGGCAGAAGGGACACGGAACCGCGAGAACTGGGAATGGCTTATCGAGGCATTGGGTCACGACAATCCGATTTATCAGGATATGGCTGACTTCCTGATGAAGCTGAAAAACATGCCGACACCGCTCTTCGAGGCAAAGCCGCAGCGGGCCGTGTATCTCAACGAGTTCAAGGCGGCAGTCGTGCCGGAAGGTACGGCGAAAGACATCCTGAACGCGCTGGAAGAGGCGGGCGTAGACGTGTTCACCTACGCGAACGATGCGGCGCGAAAGGCGACGCTTCAATTCGTGACGCAAGAAAAGAAACTCCGTTTCAGTCTCGAAAGCATGAGCGACGAGGACAAGCGGGATATTGTCGCCATCCTGAAACCGAAGTATGCAGCCGAGGATTTCGTAGAACCGGCCCAGGTCAAATTCTATCTCGGAACGCTCGGCATCCAAATCGATGACGAGAACGAGGCTTGGAGCCTGTACCAAATGGCAGGAATGGAAATCAAGGAAGAGAAGCGCAAAGTCGCAGCGCAGAAGAAAAAGGCAACCGAGCGGGCGCGCGAACAGTGGATTCTTGACAACTACGATATCATCAACAAGGCGCAGGAGTTCACCGGATACGGCGGCCTTGACATCGTTATCCGTCCGAGTATGCGCTTTGACGATGCGGACGAATGGCCCGGCACGTTTATCGCGAAAGAATGGCGCGAAAAGGGGAAGAAGAGGCCGCGCGGGAACCGCGAAAGCGAACTTCGGTATAGCCAGTATCTTCGGAAGCGCGATATCGCCCTATCCCATGCACAGGGGAAAGCCTCTGACGAACTGGCGCAGGAAATCGCCGACAAATACGGCGGGGATCCGCTGGATATCGAAGAAGCCCTGATTGAGACGTTCCGTTACTTGAAAAAGCCAGACCTCTATGCCGCGTACAAAAAGCACGTTGAAGAAGAAAAATTCCGCGACAAACAGGCGGAAGAGGAATGGAAAGCAGAGCGCGAAGCGACCAAACAGGCGGAAATCGAGGACACCGTAGTGGATTTGATTTCTCGCGGGGAACCGATTACGCCGGAGTACGCCGAAGCAAATCCCGAAGTGTTCAACGAGCTTTACAGGCAGTTCATGGAAGAGGAACCGCCGAAGAGCAAAAAGCCGTCTGAACTGAACCTTGAAACGATTAACGCCGCACTTCAAAACGAGAAAGGCCGTGAAGAAGGATATGCGGCGGCGTACAAGGACGCTCGCGCGGCCTCGTGGAAAGAGTTTTCGAAGCGTCTGGGCGAACTCCGCGACGAGTTCTTGAAGGGAAACGCGAAGACGGCGCAGTTACAGCGCGACGCCATCAAGTTCGCGGAAGAGCATCTTCCCGAAGAACTTCGCGGAGAATTCACGCGCGGCATCGTGCGGCTGCTGGAATACGGGACCAGCCCGACCAAGAAATATCCCGAAGGGAAGCGGCTGGCCATGTATCACAAACTCATGGACGACATCCTGACGGCGAGCAAGAAGAAGCGCGCGGAAACGAGCATCGAGAACATCCGGGAAATGCTGGACGCCGCGAAGATGAAACGGAACTGGAAGGGGATTCCGGTGAGCATTATTCCGAGCGAACAGGCTCACGTTGACCGCATCCGCAAAATCGTCGACATGAATCCTGCGACGGTTGCGAACGCCGTGGACTACAACAACGAGCGAATCGCCGCGCTGGAAATGCAACTCGACAGCCTTTCCGCTGACGAGGACCGCGCGGATATCGAGGCGGAAATCAAGCAGCACACCGAGGACAACGCGCTTCTGGAAATGTTCGGGAATCTGCCTTATCTCCCGGTCGAACAGGTGAAGACAGCAGAAAACATGCTGAAAAACCTTATCAAGAAAGGCAAAATCGACCTGAAAACACAGTTGGGTGCGCGGTTTGCCGAGGCGGAGAAACTCCGCCGACAGGCGATTGATGACGCGACTTTCGGGAAGAACTATGTTCCCGACAACTCGGACGCGAAGAATCATCTGACCTACATGCTGAAAACGTCCTCGCTTGCGAACTTGATGCGGATCGCGTCCGGGAAATCCATACAGGACTTTGACGACAGTTATGCGGGGAAACTCTGGAACCGCATCGAGGACAGCACCCAGACGGAACAGACCAGCACAAGACGGCTTCAAAACGACTTTGACGCCGCGCTGGAAGAATACGGCGGGGTGACCGGAAACGTTCTGTCCAAGATGCGGAAGAAAGGAAAACTGCTCCGCGAAATGAAGACCGTTACGGAGAAGACCGGAGTTTTCAAAACGGAGTATTCCCGCATCGTCAAGGTGGACGAGGCGGCTGTTACGGAAGGACAGCGGCGCAAGGTCGTCCGCGATATGGTCCCCGTGGATGATTACGTATACATGGGCCAGAAGATGCCGGGCGCGCGGAGCATCCTGCGGGCAATCGAGAACGGCGAACCCGCGCTTATCCCCACCAAACTCGGCGGGACGCGCGAACTGCTGCTGGACGAAACGGGCGTTTTCTTCCTGCGGAAGCAGCTGGAAGATTATGACGCCGGAATCAAGCGCACTTATGAAGTCTTCACGGATAAGGGCGATCAGGAAGCCTATAACAAACTGCAAGAGGAAGAAGGGACGTACAAAATCATGCTCCTAAGCCACGCAGCGAACGAGAGCGCGGCGAAGGTGGAAGTCCCGCTTTCACAAGGCTCCGCGCTTCAAATCCTGCTGACGTGGGAACAGGAAGATTTCCGCCCGAACATGCTCTGGAACGGCTGGACGGAAGAAAGCATTGAGCAGATTAAAAAGTTCCTGAAACCGGAGACGAAGAAGTTGGGAGAATGGATGCGCGACTATATCGCGAAGAACCGCGACGCTCTGGATGCGGAAGTCTACAACCGATACGGCGCGCATCTGCCGAAGAATCCGAACTACTGGCCGGGCGTGTTCCGTGGAAGCATGGCCAACGAACCGACCAGCGGGCCGCGCGGCGCGGGCATGATGACCATAAATCCGAGTTTCCTTATCGCGCGCAGATTCCACCTGAAACCGCTGGATATGGACGCGGATGCTTTCACGACGTTCTTCAACAACCAAATCGGTCAGGCGCATTTCCTCGCGTGGTCCGACACCATCCGGCAACTCCGGGAAGTGTACGGCAACCAGCGCGTCCAGAAAGCAATCAACGACAACTTCGGGAAGGACGTGACGCGGGAAATCGTGGAGCAAATCGGGACGCTGGCGCGCGGCGGACAGATGATTTCGTCCGAGTGGTACAATAAGTACATCTTCAACGAACTGTACCGCTATTGGGTCCCGGCGAAAATCGCGGTCAACCTTTCCAGCATCATCAAGCAGGGTCTCGGCGTTCTGTCCTATACGAACGACATGCCGATTATCCCGTTCGTGAAAAACCTTTCCAAAGCGAATTTTGCGAACAAGGATTTCCGGGAGTTCGTGCGCTGGGCGAAAGATTCCGACTACATCAAAAATCGAAAGGCTGGCGGCCTCGACCGCGATCTGATTTACATGTTGAGCGACGCCAAGGACAGCAAGCAGTACAGCCCGATGATGGACGCGATTCTGGCGGCTTCCACATGGGGAACCAAAGTGGCGGACGTGTGGAGCGCGCTTCACGGCGGATATGCCGTTTACCAGTACGCAAAGGAACAGGCGAAGCAGCGCGGCCTTAATGAAACCGAGGCGGAGCGCGCAGCGCGCCGGGCATGGATGCGGGCAACGGACGAGACGCAGCAAAGCGGGTATCTGAAAGACCTGAACTATTTCCAGCAGAATCAGGGCTTAATCCGGTATCTCACGGCTTTCCGAGCGAATCCCATCCAGCTTATGAACCTCGAACTGCGGACGCTCCGGGAACTCAAATACGGCGCGGACAAGGCGGCGGCCAAGAAGAAACTTGCGCGGCAGCTTCTTGTGAACCACATCGTAGTCCCGACCATGATGCAGTTCGTCACAGATATGCTTCGGTACGGTCTTGACGTTTTTGATGAGGCGGAAATCGAGGACTACTTTATCGCGTGGCTGTTCGGCCCGTTCGAAAGCGGCGTCCTGTATTTCCAGCTGGCGAACAAACTGGTCAATATCGCCGCCGACAAAATCATCCGCGGCAAGTCCAGCATCAAGTCAACATTCAGCGCGGTGCCGATTGCCGAGGATATCGAGCGGGATGTTTCCAACCTTATCGAACTGGCCGGAGACGAAGAAATCACGGCGGACGAAGCTATGGACGGCATCAAGGCAGCCGGAGACATCGGCATGGCAATCGGCGCATGGTACGCGCCGGCCGGACCTATCGGGACGGCGGTTTCCGCCCTTGCGACGCAGGGGAAACGTCTCTGGAAACTCTTCAATAGAGACGAGGAAAACGGCGGAAATAAATGACGCGCGCAACATGCTATATTAACCACAACAACCGGAGAACTCACCATGTTAGAAAATCTTAACGTAAAAGAACAGTATGTAATCGCCAGCAATCCCGTGTTCGATTTCGGAGTACGGTTTTTCAGCCCCGGCGATATCGCGTGTTACGAGTACAATCCGACCACGGGCGTGGAAACGGAGCTGACGAGCGGAACGGATTATTCCGTCGAGGAGAAAACGGATTACTCGTCCGGCGCGAAAGTGACGCTTCTGGGGACGCTGAACGCTGGCAACGTGCTTACCATCGTTCGGACAGCCCTGCCGATTCAGGACGTTTCCCTTCCGAACTTCGGGAAAATTCCCTCGGAATCCCTCGAAACACAGCTTGACCGCGGCGCTGCGGTGCAACAGCAGCTTCACGACACGGTGCAGCTGACGATGCGCATGCCGTACGGCGTTTCCAGCGGGACCACGCCGGAGCAGTATATGAGCGGATTCGTCTCGCGGCTGATCCCATCCAGCGGCGGCGGTGGCGGCGGCGGTTCGAGTTATGATTTCAATTCCAGCGAGTTCACCGTTACAAGCGGCGGTTCTGTCACCATCAACCAGATCGGCCAGAACAAAATCACCGGGCTTACGTCCGCGCTGAACGCGAAACAGGATAAACTTGTTTCGGGCAACTCGTACAGCATCAAAGTGAATTACGCAGACAGCGCGGGTTATGCGGACGGCACAGGAAGCGCGCTTTATGCGGACAGCGCGGGGAGTGCCGGATATGCTCCTTATACGGGGCCGTTCGCTTTCAGCGGCGCAAGTACGCCTTACGGAATGTACTATGGCGTCCAAAATGGAAACGTGTACTTCGGCGGAAGCTCCTACGAGGTTTCAAGTAACACAGGCGGGTCAACTCCGCTTGGAGTTGGTTCGACTCTCTATCTGCATCTTTTCAATTCCGGATACGGATACGAACACGAATATGTAACGAGCGCTCCGCCTTCTTCTTCCATCCCGGACGGGCATTATTATACGGCAATCGCGAAGAACTCCGGTGGAAAAGCCGTACAAATCCAACACGGCAACATCTTCCTGCCGGGGTTTACGTCTGGCGGAAGCGGCGGTATTGGAAACGCTTTTGTATCGTCTGTTTCTGATGGATTTGTCGCTCCTGCTCCCGGAATCATCTTTGCGAATGCTGTTTTGAATGCCAGTGAGGCAGCAGGAAACGAAGCAATGATTTCAACCACAGGAACAGATTCAGGAAGCTGGGTACACTACGGTAAAATCCCACAGGGTGGAACGACCACTGATTTCAATGGCGCTGAAATCGGATGCGCTGCAACCCTTCCAATCGAATCGGGTGCAACGCTTCATCTTGGTGGTTCCATGAAACAGACAGTTTTCTACATGGGATTCAATGTCGTTGACAATGGAAACGATTAACCAACTTCTAATATAGGAGATACGCAACATGCAAAAAGACAAATTCGGACGTCCGGCCAACAGTATCAACTACGGCTTGGAAAAGTTCACAGCCGTTGAATGGGACAGCACGACCACGCCGGGCGTGACGTACCTGCGCGGCGATTACGCGGATCCGTGCGTCATCAAACGCATCGACACCGTGAATCACACCATCAAATGGGGCAAAGGCGCATGGGCAAACCGCGCGTCCCTGAACTACGGAAACGACCGCATTCTGAACGTGGAGGCTTAATATGGGCGTTGAAAAAATCGAAGTATTAGAGGATTTAATCCTCGGCGAAGAGGTGATGAACCAAATCGAAGCCCTCGGCATCACCGAGGACATCGAAGCACTCGACGACCGCGTGGATAACCTCGAAGAGGCAGTTCAAATCATTCAGGCGGGCGGGGAAATCCTCATGGGTTCCTACATCTGCGGCGACTGGACGGACTGGAACGATGACGAGACCGTGATGTTCGGCGACTGGACAGCATAAAAAAACAACTCATTAACCAACATATAAGAGAGGTGTCATTATGGCAAAATGGGGTGTTCCCAAAACAACCACCGAAAACCGCAAGTCGGGAATCCCGCTGGCGGGTGAAGTTCTTTACGACAAGGAAGAAAAGGCCCTGTATTTCGGGGACGGCGCGACACAGGGCGGCGTCGCGCTTCACAACAGATCGCAGGAAAGCGCGTTCGTGTACGGGCTGGATTTCGACCTCGCCACGACCGCGACAGCCGGAACGAAAGTCGTGCTGAATCACGCATACGACTACGAGGGCGCAAGCACCGCGCTCCGGTATCATGCAGTGGATTCGTTCGCCCAGACCCCGGCGCATGCGTTTCAGGGCGTTCTTCGCGACCTTGAAAACGGCGTGAACAAATGCTTCCTCGATATCTCCGACAGCACGCACAAGGCGAACGGCACCGCGCTGACCGAGAACGAGAAGAAAGGAATCTGGACGGAAAGCGGCGGCGGCACGACGCTCGTGGATTTCATGGTCCGTATTCCTATCACCTACTGGCGCAAGGATACCTACACAGACGGAAGCAGCCACCAGCATGTCGTCTGGCTCGTGTCGAACGAAGAGTTCGTTGATTCCGCTCCGCATCCGTGGTTTTTCACTGGAAGCGGCGGCGCGACGGCGCAAGTCCAGTATGTCGGCATGTTCAAGGGCGTGCTGACTTCCTCGGACGGGACGCCGAAGACGCAGAGCGCGGAGAGTACCCCGGTTTCGTTCGCAACGGGCGACCGTCTGCGTTCCATCATGGGGTACCGTCCGGCAGCGAACATCAACCGCGCAACGTTCCGCACGGCGGCGGCGAACAATCACGGCAACCTGACGAACATGCTGTTCCGCGAATGGCTGACGCTTATGGTCGCCATTGACGGCGGCGATCTTGACTGCCAGACGGCCATTTCCTTCGGCTTCGCGAACTGCTCCGCATGGGATTACGCTTCGCTCCGCACGACCGGACGCGCGGCGACCTTCGGGCTTCAAAACGGCGAAATCACCGCAGACGAGACGGAAAGCACGGGGCTTGACCTCGATCTTCTGACCATGAAAGACGGCGGAAGCATCTGGAACGTCAGCGGCAGCCGCGTCGTTTCGTTCTGCTGGCGCGGACTGGAAGATCCGTGGGGCGCGTGCTGGGAGTTCGCGGACGGATGCCAGAAGTATCAGGACGCGACCGCGGACGACTATACTCTGTCCGGCTACTGGACGACCAACGATATCAGCATCTATTCCAGCTGCGACAGCGACATGGGCGCGGGCCAGCAGGGAGAGAAATTCCCCTCGCAGGGCTACACCGGGAACAGCTACGCTTGGGTCAACCATCCGTGGCCGAAAACAGGCGGCTACATCAAGACGTTCGACACGGACAGCTTCTTTGTCCTGACAGTCGGCGGCGGAGCGAACACCTATTTCGGTGATTACTTCTATAACGATGCTAACGCCGGGGCTCGCGTCGTGTTCTTCGGTGGGGCCGCGCATCCCGGGGCTTACGCCGGCGTGGGTTACGCGGGCGTCAACCATGGCTTGACGTCTGCGCGCGCGGACATCGGGGCTCGGCTGGCTGCGTCCGGCGAAAACGAATAACGAGGCACGAAAGGGGCGACAGGGGCGAAAAACGAAAAGCGAAACACGAAATCCCCGTCTTCCGCTCTAAGCGGGAGACGGGGCGGGGAGCGAACTTCAGCCGGTTCCGGGGCACGCGTCGTGATCTTCGGTGGGAACGCGAATAACGGGGCTAACGACGGCGTGGGTTACGCGAACGTCAACAATGGCTTGACGAATGCGAACGCGAACATCGGGGCTCGGCTGGCTACAAAAGTACAGATTGGAGTTCGCCACCCTGCACCGTTCGATACAGGTGGATTGAGGTGGCCCGCTAAGACTTTAGTACCTCGCTGGAACAAGTTGGGCGAACTTACGCACAGGCAAAACAATGAAACGAATCGGGTACATTTTTGAAACGCTGATTTCCGTGGATAATCTCCGCGCGGCACATTTTGAGGTGAAGCGCGGCAAGAAACCGAAACGGAGAAAAGCCGCCATCGAGTACGAAGAGCATCTTGAAGAGAATCTTCAACGGCTTCACGATGAACTTGCGGCGGAAACGTGGAACATGCACCCGTACCGGAGAATGGTACGCATCGAACGCGGCAAACGGCGCGAAATCTACTATTCTACGGAACATGAAGATTCCGTTGTACAACACGCGATTCTGCGGACGCTCGGGAAGCGTCTGCAACAGAAACTAATCCGCGACACCTATGCCAGCATCAAGCACCGTGGAACGCATGACGGCGTTCGCCGTCTGCGCGCTTTTCTATCCCGCATTCCGTCAGATTCTCCGTGCTATGTCGAGAAAGGCGACGTTTTCCATTTCTACGACAGCATCCAACATGAACCCCTGAAACAGGATATCGTCTGGGCTATCAAGGAACGGAAGACGCAGCGGCTTATGTTCCGCATCATCGACAGTTTCCCGCGCGGGATCCCAATCGGAAACGCCATCAGTCCGCTGCTGGCGAATCTGCATCTTACCCGCCTCGACCACGCCGCGAAGGAGAAGTTCCACATCAAGGGATATTACAGATACCTTGACGACATCGTGGCCGTGGCAGCCGGAGCAGACGCGAAACAGCGCATGAAAGACTTTTCCGCCTACGCGCGGGAACACCTCGCATCCATCGGCCTGAAACTCAAAGCGTCCGAACAGGTCTTTCCCATCGAGCGCGGCGGCATCGACTTTCTCGGCTACATTTTCACTCGAAAAAATCTCCGTCTCCGCAGAAAAACCGAGCGGCGTTTCCGCCGTGCGGCAATCCGGTACAAGAACAAACCAACCGCCAGAAACCGGGCGACGCTTTCGAGCTATTGGGGAATCGTGAAATGGATTTCCCAGTCGAACCGGTTCTGGTATTCATTCTTCGACAACTCAATCTACAATCTGGAGGTATTACCATGAACAAAACCGACCCCATCCCCGCAGGAATGCAGACAAAGCATCTCCACGAAACCGAATCCGACATCATGCCGGAAATCGTCCGCGAGGGCAACACGCTCTTCATCCCGATGTTCGTCCGTGAAGTGCAGCGCGAGGAAGCAACATCTTTCCGTTTCTTCCGCGTCCCCGTGCGCTACACCGGACAGGACACCAGCGATTTCGACAAGTGCGTCCGGCAGAGCTACAAGGAAGTCCGTGAATTCTTCTACGGCCCGCTGACCGCACAAGAGGATATGGCATTCGACCACACAAAAACCGCTCACATCCTCGCCGTCAAGAATGCAATCCGCAAGCCCGGCCAGTCTGACCCGCCCGAAGGAATCGCGCGCTGGAATGACGTCAAGAAAGATTTCTGGGACCTCGTGGACGAGGCGTGTGCCGTCGTTCACAAGACCCGCGAAGATTTGCCGTCTTATTTCAACAGCAAAATGATGATGGATTTCGCGAAAGACAACGGCATGAATGCTGCGGATATTGCGTCCTACACGCTCCGCTTCGTGCTGGCCAACGTCGACGCGCAAAGCAACGGGCGGAACTGGTCGGAGTTCTTCATCAATGACTGACTACGCGGACATCCCGGAGATTGCCGACGTCATCCCAGACCGGGAGACGCTGGACGGCACGAAAGTGTGTATTGACAACATCCTGAACGTGCCGCTGGTGTTTACCGGCTGGGAAATCCGCCCGAGCAAGCACAAGAAGCCCGGAAACGAACAATGCCTGACGCTTCAATTCGTACGAGACGGCCAGCATCATATCGTGTTCACGGGTTCCAACGTGCTGATTTCTCAAATCGAGGCATACGATGCGGCGCGCGACAAGTCGAAACCGAGGATGTTCAAGGCAGTCATACAGAAGATTGACAAGTTCTACAAATTCGGAAGGAGCGAAACAAAATGAGTTCAAAAACTCCGCTTCCTTTGCTGAAAGTCGCAATCCACGAAGAGGACGACCGCGGGAACGTCTACACGCTCCTTGAATCGTTCTACTACTGCGGGATTGAGATTCCGGCAGGATTCGAGAGCGACGGGGCGAGCGTACCACGGTTTTTCTGGTCCACGGTGTTCCCGCCCGGGGACAGTAAAGCCCTGCGCCCCGCGATCATCCACGACTATATCTATCGGACACATCCGACCGGATGGACGCGGAAGATGGCGGACGAAAATTTCCACAGCCTGCTTGTCGAGGCTGGCATTTCCAAGTATAGGGCATACAAGGCATACTTGGGCGTGAGGTTATTCGGACAATCGGCATGGGAAGACGGGGGAAAGGGCAAATGAGCAACGACAAGGAAAAAGCGGTTGAGCAGATTGATTTCAGCGACCTCAAAGCGGAAGTCCGCGCCGGATTCGCCGGAATCAACCAGCAGATGAAAACGATTTTCGGTTCCCTCGAAAACATCAACCACACACTGAACGGAAACGGGCGCGAAGGTCTTGTTGAGCGCGTCCGTGCGCTGGAAGTCCGATTGAACGGAACATGGAAAACGGTTCTGATTATCGGATGGCTGGCGGATTTTCTCGTGGCCGCGGGCGCGCTCGCGGCTGTGATACTCAAAAAATAACAAAGGAGACAACACAACATGAACTTCGGACAAGCAATCGAAGCTCTGAAACAGGGCAAGAAAGTGACCCGCAAGGGCTGGAACGGAAAAGGCATGTTCCTCTGGTTAAAACCCGCCGCGACCATTACGGCGGACATGTGCCACGACCCTGTTCTAAAACAACTCGTCATCGAGAACGGCGGGGAAATCCTCGCACTCGGCACCATTTCCATGTTCACCCACGACAGCACCGGACGGAAAGCCATTCTTACCGGATGGCTTGCAAGCCAGTCCGATATGCTGCTGGAAGATTGGGAGATTTACAATGGCTAAGTTCAATCTTTTCTTCTTCGCGGCTCTGGCCGCCGTTCTGCTCTGCTCGTGCGGGCATAACGCCATTCAGTTCAGCAAGGGCATCGGATTTGACGCGGGCTTTGACCCGGAGCACATGACGGCGCGCGTGAATCTGCGCTACGGCGAAATCCTCTCCGTGGCCGCACGCGACAACATCGAAGTGGAGCTTTCGACCGGAGTGGAAGGCGGCACCGCCGAGGCTCCGACCGCATCCACGAAAACGGATTCCGCTCTGAAAATCCGCATCGGGCAGCAAATCAACGGATATTTCGTTGAGGCCATCGAAGCGGGCGCGGACGCCAAAGACCTCGTGAAAATCAATGGAAAGGAACCAGCCGCCGCGAATACGGCGGAACCTTGAACCACCAGAACAGAACAGAGTTCCACCTTAGCGAAGAACAGGCTTCAACTACGTTTTTGATTCGCGTGTATAAATCCCGGATCCGGCTTGAAAACCGTATCCGGGTTTTGTTTACTGTTCTTGCTGTTTCCGGTTTTTGTTCCTGCCGCGCATGTCTTCCTTGATGCGGAAACATCCCATCGGGATTTTCAGGACATGGGAAAGCGTCTGCGCGGTTCCCCATGTAATCGGCTTCCGCGAAAAAGCGTTTCTGACGGTCCTTTCCGACAGGCGGCAGCGGTCGCCAACACCCTGAAATGCGTTCGGCGGGCGTTCGTATGATTCTTCTTCCGGTTCCTTCTTCATCGGTTCCCCCTTCTGAAAATCTGATTTTGAACGGAATCTATCTTATCCGAATCAATTCCGAGGTATCGGACGGTCGTATCAAGGCGGGCATGGCAGAGGGCGCGGCGGGTCAATTCCAGCGCGCGCATCGGGTCTTCCGGCGTCTCCCGCAAGAAAGCCTTGAACATTTCCTTGGCGAACGTCTTCCGCATCCAGTGGGTGCCGTGCCGCGCGCCCAGCAAGGAACGATAGAACGCCCAAGCCGTGCGGCGGGACAAGTGCCGGCCTTGTTTTCCGCGAAAGACGAACGAATCCGGGCGGTCGTACCCGCGTTCCTCTTCCTGCCGCAGATGATTCAGGACGTAACCCCTGTAATCCGCAGGAATCGACAAGAAACGATGCAGGACGCCTTTTCCGCGCGACTTGAGACGGACAAAGGCTATTTTATCCTTTAATCGTCCATCGCGTTCTAACAGGTCAAAGCGGCGCAGGGAAAGCACCTCTGAAATCCGGCATCCGGTCGTGACGCCAATGGCACAGATCGCCGCGTATTTCGGCGGCATGGAATCCAGCACGGCGTTGAACCGTTTTAACGGAACCGCTTTCATCCCCGCCATAGGATTACCCCGCCAATCACGATAACCAGCGCGGCCAGCAAGACCGCGCTGACGAGGACGACGAGGCATGAGAATCTTTCTTTCTGTTCGCCTCTTGTCATGGTTACGCTCCCGTGCTTCCGTAGCCACCGGCACCGCGCGCCGTTTCGGAGAGTTCAACGGCCTCTTCCAGAACGATGTCCGGCACAGGGACAATCACAAGCTGGCCGATGCGTTCGCCCACCTTGTACGGAGCGTTTCCGAAGTTGTAGAAGCAGAACGTGATTTCGCCGCGGTAGTCGGAATCAATCACGCCGACACCATTGCCGAGCCACGCGCCTTTCTTGACGATGCTGGAACGCGGAAACGCGAGGGCGGACCAGCCGGGCGGGAGTTCCAGCGCGATTCCCGTGTGGTACTTGTAGCAGGTCGGTGTGTCCTCTATCGCGGTTGCGGTCATGTCGAAACCAGCTGCCCCGGCAGTGGCGCGGCGCGGTTCGACAGCATTGGGGGAGAGTTTTTTGAAGTTGATTTTCATGGGTTTACCTTTCGTTTTGTTTTTGTATTGTGATTCATGCAAAGCAATGATTTCATCAAGCTCCGCGTTAATTTGTTTCAGAATTTCGTATATGATTTTTTCTTCCTCGTCTGTCATGCTTTCACCTTTCTGTTTGAGGTTGGAGTGATTTCATAAAAACGAGCCAGTGCGTCTTTCCTTTCTTCTGCCCGAAAAGAGGATTTTCCGGCACAAAAAGAGTATTTTCTGACACAAGGCGAATGACCGAATAAATCGGAATTTGTTGTTCGTTCCACTTGAAGACGAGAAAGCCGCCCGGAATCAGGACACGGAAACATTCGCAGAATCCCGCGACAATATCTTCCTGCCAGTTTTCGGGGTCCAGTTTCCCATACTTCCGCGCGAGCCATGATTTTTCTCCGGCGTGCTTCAAATGTGGCGGGTCGAACACAACCATGCGGAACGAATTGTCCGGGAAAGGCATATTGCGGAAGTCGCCCTTGACATCCGGCGCGACCCGGATCCTCCGCTTGTCTCGCGTGGTCTCGTCGCATTCCCGGATATCCATATAGATGACATTCGGATGCTTTTTGTTAAACCAAAACATTCGGCAGCCACAGCAACAATCCAGAATGACTTTCTCTTTCGGAAGATTCATTTTTGTGCTTCTCCGTTCAGGATGCTTTCGCATCGTTTTAAGCATTTGTCGAGGTTGTCGAGCGCGGCGGCCTGTTTCACAGCATAGGACGCGCTGTTAATCAGGTGAAACGCGGGATAGTATTTCTTCACGCGGCAGCACAGGACGGCAATATACAACAAGTCCCGCGCCATGCTTGCGTAGACACTTGCTTTCATGCCTTTCTCATGCTCCTTTACGGAGAACGAGAAACCGCGAATCGTGTAATACCCAGCGTATTTGTCGAAGTCGAACTTCGCGCGCTCTAAAAAAGCCTTGGAAATCTGCATTGTTACACCTCAAAAATACGGAACACGGAAAAGTTTTTTGATTTTTTCTCGAACTTCTTCATTGTATTTATATCCCGTTTCGTGCGCCTGTTTGATAAGGTTTTTGACGCCTCGGACCGTCATGGTTACTTTTTCATCGTCCGACTTTCCGAGAGCCGGATTTTTAGCGATTACGGCTTGAATGTATTCTTCGGCATTCATTTTTTTCCACCTTTCCGGTTTTTTCTATTTTTGCGTTTTTTCTCACGGAAGAACTTACACCATCCCCCGTATTCTTCGGTTTCTGCGTCATCACCCCATTCGCGGATAGCAGTGCAGAACGTGTGTCCCTCGCCGTCCGGTATGCCGCGCTTGCATTTAGGGCAGGACGGTATAATCGGCCTGTAAACAAGAGCGGTTTCAAGCATGATTCACCTCGTTTGCTTTCTTTTCTTCTTTGATAATTGTCCGAATTCTTGCGCGAACATCTGCAAGGCATTCAAGATATCCCTCTATGTACCGTTTTTTCAATTTTGTTTCTTCAACATCCGAACCAAGCGATTCGTACAGCATTTCAATTTTTTTTCATTTCGTCAGTCATTTTTTGTTTCCTCGCTGATTTCTTGCGTTTGCATTGTCGAGGCTCGTTTTTACAATTAAAACATCAGTCTCATCGACAGGCTCGCCGCTATTCAGTTTTCGTGTAATCGCTTGCATTGCATCACGGCGCGCGATGTCCTCTGTAACCTGAATATAGGAATAATATCCGATAGCGATTGCAAACAGGATAATTCCAATGATAAATCCGATGGCCTTAAGAATGTCAATAAATTTGTTCATTTCTTCACCTCCGGGGTGGTTGTTTCCATTTTGGAAATAACCACGTTTTGAACTTTTTCCATTTTGGAAACAGTTCGTTTCTGCGCCAGCTGGTGAACGAGGCCGAGCATGTAGCCGAGCATGATGCCGATAAAGAGTGTTACAAGTATTTTTTTCATGGCATTTTTCCTTGTGTTGGTTGGTTATTTGAAAATCGGAATGATCTGTTTTCCGATGAGGTCGATGCGACCGCAGACGAACTTTTCTTTCAAACGCCGATAGGTAGGCTCGGCGTCCCCGAAAACATCGTCCACGGATCCACGATAGAAATTACCGAGGAACCACACCTTCGCGTGGCAGCAGCCGTTCTGCACGTCCTCGATAAGGCGGTACATGAACTCTCGGCTGGAATCCGTGTTGACGCTTTTCCCTGCACACTCGTCGATGATAAGGACGTCCACGGCTTCCAGACGGCGGAACAGGTCTTTCACTGCGCAGGGGTCGGCATCCGAGCAACGAGCGGCGCGCCATTCATCCAGAAGCGCGGCGAAATAGCAGACGCGTACGGTCTTGTGGTCGTCGCGGATCATGTAGCGCGTATTGACGCCCGCGCTGGTGCTTTTCCCCGTTCCGGTCTGGCCGGACAGAAGAATGTTTTTTTCGCGGTTCTTCCAAAGCCATTTCGCAACGAATGGGACCGGAGCAGTTTTCAGGCGGTAATCCGGCGCAACACCCGCGGCGGCAATCGCCTCTTCCAGCTCCTCTTCGCTCTGCTGACGCTCCGCAACGGCGCGGTCCATGGCTTCTTCCTCTTCCTGCCGGATGATTCTGAAACAGTCGTCGCATGCAGCCGCGTACGGTTTTCCCTTCTTCGCGAAACTGTCAAGCACGAACTGGAACGTCTCGGCTTCAAACTCCTTGCCGCAGCGCGTACAGTTCGTTTTGATCTTGATTATCTCTGGGTGATTCATATTCCGGTGTAGTCCTTCATCGGTTTTACGTTTTTGGTTCTGTTCGGGAACAAGCCCTGCCAGTCGTTTTGTATGCTGGTTTCGATAATTCGGATGGCATCGTTCCCGTTGTACTCTCCCAGCATTTTCAGCTGGCGAACTGCGGCATCCCGCGAAACAGCCCTTCGTGTGCGCTTCCTGTAACGTAGCCATTCGCGCCATTCGTCCAGAAATCCCGCATCCGTTTTGAGGTGTTCGGGAATCAGGTCAACGAATCCTTCAACTGCCGAGGAAATCTCGGCGGTTGCCTTTAATGCGTGTGCGTCCGTATCCGCGTGTGCGGAATCCCCCTCTTTTTTCTCTTGATTTTTGAAGGGGGTGGAAGCGGGGGAAACTTTTTCTTTCTCTTGTTTCTCGCCTAACATATGGTCGGGCAGAGGTCGGGCAGAGGCTTCGAAAAGGTCGGCTTCCGGTTCTGCTTTTGCTCCGGCAGATGTCGGGCAGATGTCGGGCAGAGGTCGAGCAAAATCTTTTCGATTGAGCTGGATTTCACGTCTTTTTTGCGAAACTTCTATCATGTGTTTCGCAATATCGAAAATCTGTTTTTGTTTGGGCGGAAGGTCCGGTTCCGTTCCATTAAACGCAAATTCCAAAATTGCCTCGTAAAGAGAAAGACGCACGGATTTCGGCTGCGTCTGAATCAGCTGGTGCCACATTTTGTAAAAATATGTCCTCTCGCCTTGCATTTATTCGGCCCGTTTCATAACGTGGATGTCGAGAATTTGGCTTTTCCAGATCGTCCAGCTGGCCGGATATTCGGATTCCAGCTTGTCCCATGTCTGAAACGTGGAATGCACCACCTTGACGGTGTTCTGGTCGTCTCCGCGCCGGATCCATCCCATAGCCATTCCGAGGCCGGAGCGCGATTTATTCTTTGCTTTCCAGTGGATGAGGACCGGCTTTCCTTCCGGCACGGAAAACGTCCGTTTCGGGGTCTTGATTTTGATTTCCATAGCGGTTTCCTTTCGCATGGTTTGGTTATTGGTGTCCGCTGTAATTGCGGTTCAGATACGCGTTAACGTCTGCGGGCTTGATGCGATACAGCTTTTCGATTTTGATGTAGGGAAGTTGACCGGACAGGCAGAGTTTTCGGACGTTCTCGTGGGAGACGCCGAGCTGTTCGGCAACTTGGTCCAGCGTCAAGGTCGGCATGATCGTGAAGTTTTCTCTAAGTCTTTCCTCGAGTTTCTGCGCGATCACCGTGGCAAGTGTGATGATGTCGTCAGCTTGCATGTGCGGCGGCCTTTGCTGTTGCGGGCTTGTAACCCGTGGAAGTTACCCTGTCTTTAAAATTTTTTTGGTTGCGGCGGAAATCCTCGATTCCGAGCATGACAAGGTCGTCAATAAGGTCTCCGTGGATTCTTCGCCCGGTTTCAGCAGCAAGCACCTTAACAAGCTGGTGCGTCTGCTCCCGTATGTTGACTTGTTTCATCGTGGTCCTTTCCTCGTTTTGTTGGGGTGTGGTTTCGCGTGTATGTTACTATAACCCGCAAAAGTTACTTTGTCAAGCCAAAAAACAAAAAAAATTCAAAAAAGTTTGACTTTTATGGATTTTGTGGTATCTTATATAGGAAACATTTTTGGAGGACCACCATGAAAATAATTGATTTGACGATAGCAAACGGATTCCGGCGCATGAAAGCAGCGGTCAGAACGGACGCAGAAATGGCGCGGATTCTCGGTTTGAGCAAAGCCCATGTCGGGCGTATCCTGAAAGGGAAAACCGTATATCTTTCAGATGATACCTGGTCACGCATTGAAAGCCACCTCGGACGTTACATTGTCAACGACGAGTACAATGCTTCCAACAGCGGGACGGTTCACGGCGTTATGCTGAACTCCGGCACGATAATCAATAACGAATGTCTTTCCGCCGTCATGGATAAGATTTTAGCCTCGGACGAATTGACCGATGAAGAGAAAGTTAAGGTCCTGCGCGTCCTGAAGAAAGGGTAACACATGAAGGGTCTACTTTATTTCGTTGTTTTCTTTGTCTGTTTTCTGCTTGTCAGTTATCTTGTTTATTACATGTTTATTGACTTTCCGAAGGATTTCAGGAAGTTTATGGAGCGCATGAAAGAAAAGCACAAGAAACCGCCCAGAAAAGAAATCCCGCCTCGTGATATTTGGGTAAATGCCGGAAAATATCGGTTCAACCTTTCCACGGAAGACGACAATGGCACTAAGAAAACGAGGTAAAGCGGGCTTCTGGCACGCATACTTTGACACGATCCGCGAGACAGAAGACGGCCCGCGGCGCGTCCGCACGACCATCAACCTCGGCACGACCGACAAGAAAGCGGCGCGAGCACTGGAATCCGAATTGATGCGGAAGAACCGCGAGGCGATTCAGCGGCGGCGGGTGCAGCAACTTCTTGACGCAGACGGCAACAGTTCGGAAATTCCGTACAACTCGATTCCTGTGCGCGTACACCGGAAACGGCGTCTGCTCGTCACGGAC
>Ga0265300_10000539_pt1 | contig 39648 bp, 23 predicted proteins | sample AusTroGonzalo_MG_FD_193482 | JGI IMG/M metagenome (GOLD analysis project Ga0265300, IMG submission 193482) | Bovine rumen microbial communities from tropical cattle in Woodstock, Queensland, Australia - Gonzalo_03 | ecosystem: Host-associated > Mammals > Digestive system > Stomach > Rumen ...
AAAATCAGGTGCGAATGAAGGTCGTAGGAGACTTGGACTGTTTGCCCACAGAGTGTTATAACGAATTTCAACGCTTAATGAAAGAAACCGCTGATGATACAGGACTGACTGTGGTTTTGGCGGTGAGCTATAGTGGCAGGAACGAGTTGACACATGCGGTCCGGAAAGTGGCTGCGGAAGTGAAAAACGGAGAATTGAACCCCGAGGACATTACCCCTGAAACAATTAGCAAACATTTGTATGACAGTACCATACCCGATCCTGACATTTTGATCAGAACGGGGGGCGAGTTCCGTGTCAGCAATTTTTTGCTGTGGCAAATAGCTTATTCAGAATTCTTTTTCCTTCCTTTCATGTGGCCTGACTTCCAAAGAGAAGACCTCTGGCAGGTGATTCTGGATTTCCAAAGCAGAGAACGCCGCTTCGGAAAAACTGGCGAACAAGTCCAGACGAAGTAGTGTATAATGCTATTCCCAAAAGTCCTTGAAAATCCCAAAAAATTTTGCTATCTTTGCAGGCTAATTTTTAAAATAGGATGAAACTGAAAAGTTGGCTTGTTTGGATAGCTGTGCTTTTTATATCTATTTGTGGATTAAAAAGTTATGCTCAAGTCGTGGTCTCCTCACAGGATGGGGTGCCCCCGATTGACATTGACTATTTAACCCCGAAAAAATATGAAATCGGCGGCATTACTTCCTCAGGCAACGCCAATTTCGATCAGCGAATGCTCAATTTCGGGGTGGGAAGCGTCATCGAAATCCCTGGTGATGACATATCAAAATCCATCAAGCGCTTATGGAACTCTGGTTACTACGAAAACATTGACATTACCATTACCAATGTCATCGACAACAAGGTTTTCCTGAATGTCTATCTGGAGGAACGCGCCCGCCTGGTGGCTTTCGGTTTCAAGGGAACCACCAAAAACGAGGAGAATGAAATCCGTGAGAAAATCAAGCTTACACAAGGCAATATTGTCAATGACAATATGAAACAGACTTGTGTGAACATTATCAAGAACTATTACGTTGAAAAGGGCTTTTACAATTGTGAGGTTCAGGTGGAAGAACAGCAAGATCCCAAAGTGTCAAGGGGTGTTCGCTTGCTTTTCAATATCAAGAAGAACAAAAAGGTGAAAATTGCCCGCATCACAATCATTGGCAATAACGAGGTCTCGAAGGCAAAACTGCTGAAGCCTATGAAAGAGACCAAGGAAAAGTTCAAATTCCAGCCTTTCGTCAAACTTGACACAGCCATCGCCTATTGTTTTAAACACAAGGGCTATTATCAGTCCAAAGATATTCTGGAACACATGGAGGACTACTTCTCCGATCGTGTGAAACTCCGTATTTTCAAAGCTTCCAAGTTTATTGAGGAATCTTACGAAAGCAACAAGGTGGCCATGATCAACAAATACAACGAATTGGGCTACCGCGATGCCTATATTACGAAGGATTCGGTGTATATCAAAGGCAACAATATCTACATTGACATTTATGTGAATGAAGGCCACAAATACTATTTCCGCAATATTTCTTTTGTGGGCAATACCAAATATCCGTCTTCAACCTTAAGTAAATTATTGAATATCAGCAAGGGAGATGTATACAATCAGACCCAGTTGATGAACAACCTGAACAACCCCATGCAGAACGACCTGGGCAATGATGTCAGCTCGTTGTACATGAACGATGGTTACCTTTTCTTCTCCGCCAATCCGGTGGAAGTGATGATTGAAAATGACTCCATCGACATTGAAATCCGTATCCGTGAAGGCAAGCAAGCACGGTATAACAAGGTGTATGTGACGGGAAACACCAAGACCAACGACAATGTGATTATGCGTGAAATCACCACAATACCGGGACAGTTGTTCAACCGTGCCGACATTATCAGAACGCAGCAGGTGCTGTTGTCGCTGGGCTATTTCAATCAGGAGAGTATGAATGTGATACCTAAGCCGAATGAGGCTGACGGAACGGTGGATATCGAATATGTGGTGGAGGAATCCTCTTCAGACCAGTTGTCATTGTCGGCAGGTTATGGTGCCGGTACCTTTGTCATCAGCGCCGGTATCGCTTTCAACAATTTCTCTTTCAAAAAGTTTTTCAAGAAAGAAGCATGGACTCCTATCCCTGGTGGCGACGGACAGCGATTGGCATTCAATATTTCCACCAATGCCAAGTATTATCAAAATTACAGTGTGTCGTTTACCGAGCCTTGGTTGGGTGGCAAGAAACCAATATCTCTTACCGCGGGTTTGTATTATCAGGTGCAAACCGATGGTACCAAGCGAAATACTGCTAACCATGTTGAAATCAGAACGATAGGTGCTTCCTTGTCCATTGCCAGAAAGGTGAAATGGCCGGATGATTACTTCCAGATTTCGCATACTTTGTCGTATCAGCGTTATCAGGTGCAAAATTACAGCTATTTTATTTTCAAGACAGGTTATGCCAACAGTTTAAGTTATATCTTCACCATTGCGAGAAATTCAATCAGCGCGCCAATTTATCCGCGTGAGGGTTCCGAAATCATGTTCTCTGTGCAGCTGACTCCGCCATATTCTTTGTTCAAAAAGGGTGTGGATTATTCTTCACTCACTCCTCAGGAGAAATACAAGTGGTTGGAGTTCCACAAGTGGAAATTCAATGTTTCATGGTATACCCGAATTGTGGAGAATCTGGTGTTCTTTGTGCGTATGAAGATGGGCTTCATGGGATGCTATAACAAGAGTATCGGTCCTTCCCCATTCGAGCGCTTCTATTTGGGCGGCGATGGTTTGTCCACTTATACGATGATGGATGCCCGCGAAATAATCGGTATGCGTGGTTATGACGATTACTCGCTCTCTCCATACGTGGACGGAAACGAAATCGGTGGTACCATCTTCAACAAGTTCACGGCGGAAATCCGTTATCCCATCACCTTGAACCCCAGTGCCACCATCTATCTGCTGGCCTTTGCCGAAGCGGGTAAAGCATGGCTCGACAAGCGAGATTACAGTCCGTTCAACATGTACAAATCCGCTGGTGTGGGTGTGAGAATTTATCTGCCAATGTTCGGTCTGCTTGGATTTGACTGGGGTTATGGCTTCGATGAGGTGCCAGGTTTGCCGAATGCCAACAAGGGAAGATTCCACATTTCAATAAACCAATCTATCGATTAATAGTCTAAACAATATATTTTTCTCAAAAGCGTTAATAACCATAAAAAAATAAATATCATGAAAAAGTTCTTTCTAACCGTTGTTTTGATGTCATTGATGGCTCTGCCGTTGTTCAGTCAAAAATACGCTTATATCGATTCTGAATATATTCTGTCCAATATGCCTGATTATGTTGAAGCTCAGGCCGAGTTGGACCGTTTGGCCGTGGAATGGCAGAACGAGATTGAGAAGCAGTTCAAGAGCATCGATTCCATGTACAAGAAATATCAGGTGGAAGCTATCACTTTACCTGAAAAGATGAAGAAAAACCGTGAGGATGCCATTATCGCCGCCGAACAGGCTGCCAAGAATCTGCAGAAAAAACGTTTCGGCACCGACGGAGACTTGTTCAAGAAAAGAGAAGAATTGGTGAAACCCATTCAGGACAGAGTATTCACCGCCATTCAGGAATATGCCAAGGATCGTGGTTTCGCCTTCGTTTTCGATGTGGCCGGCGACATGACTATCGTTTATGCCGACCCGAAATGGGATATCAACGACCAGATTATGCAGAAATTGGGTATTTCACCCAATCATGGTAACGATGAGGAATAATAGTATTAATCAATAGTTTTATTGTCAAGAAATGAAAAAGATTTTATTGTCATTGGCCGTTATTATGGCGGTATCAGTGTGCTCACTTCAAGCCCAGTCACAGGGAAAATACGGACATGTCAACTCCAGCGAGATTCTGCAGGCTATGCCAGGCATCGATTCCCTTCAAATTAAATTGGCCGCTTTCAAAACAGAATTGGAAGAGTTGTATTCAGGTATGGTGGAGGAATTCCAGATCAAGAAGGACAAATTTGACAGAGAAGCCGGCACTATGAGTTCTTCTGTTAGACAAATCAGAGAGAAAGAGTTGGTGGATTTGCAAACCCGTATTCAGGAGTTCCAGTATGGTGTGCAGGAAGATTTGGAAGAAAAACAATATGAGTTGGCCAAACCTTTCCAGGACAAGATTCAGGAAGCCATCAACCAGGTGGCCAAGGAAAATGGGTTTTCCTATATTTTTGACACACAGATTCTTTTGTTCTACGACAATGGAGTAGATGTCACACCAATGGTCAAAGCGAAATTGGGAATCAAAAAATAAGAGGGAAAAATGAAAAAAACATTCATTATTATAGTTTTGGCAGCCTTGTTATGCCCCTTTGCCTCTTTCGCCCAGCAGAAAGTGAAATTCGGTCATGTTGACTATGGTGAAATCATCAAGGTGATGCCGGGAATCGATACTGTACAGAAGGTTGTGGCCGACATGCAGGCTGAATTGCAAGCCACAGGCGAGGAAATGGCCAAGGAATTCCAAAAGAAAAACGAAGAATACCAGCAGATGGTCAGTAAAGGAACTTCTTCCCCTGCGGTTTTGAAAATCAAAGAGGATGAGTTGACCAACATGTACCAGCGTATCCAGGACTTCTCGCAGTCCGCTGAGCAAGACCTGCAGGCTAAGCAGTTGGAATTGCTGAAACCTTTCCAGGAGAAGATTTTAGAGGCTATCAAGGAAGTGGGCAAAGAGCATAACTTCACCTATATTTTCGATACTTCCATGCTTACTTATTATGAGCAGGGCGAAGATGTTTCCGCTAAGGTAAAACAGAAGTTGGGTATCAAATAGTCAGCAATATTCTGAAATTTAATTCTTATGCGTCATCATGTCCAGCACCAATTCATCGGTGCGGGACATTCCTTTTGTGCCAATGGTGTTCATGTTGAGGATGCACTGGTCCACATCATCGGTGATGATACCTTCAACGGCGCTGACGGTCTTGTTCTCAACGGCTAGCATCGACGACAGGATGGCGGTAGAGGCTCCAGTAGCCACTTTCAACGAACAGCTGGGTTTGGCGCCGTCGCAGATCATGCCGGTGATATTGGCAATCATGTTTTTCACCGCATAGGCAATCTGCTCGTAGGTACCATCCATCAGATAGGTCAGTCCGCAGGCTGAGCCGGTGGCAGCGACCACACAGCCACATAATGGCGATAGACGGCCGAAGCTTTGTTTGATGTAGATGACGGTCAGGTGACTTAAAATCAGTGCTCTGACCAATTCCTCTTTAGTTTTTCTTCTTTCCTTGGCGTAAATCAGCACTGGCATGGTGGCGGCAATACCTTGGTTGCCACTGCCGGAATTGCTCATCACAGGAATCATTTCCCCGGCCATACGGGCGTCGCAAGCGGCGGAGGTGGCGGACAGTATCTTCGCATAAAGGCTGTGTTTGCCGAAGAATTTCTTTTTGGGCTGATGCAAAATAGTGTTTCCTAACGAATGGCCGGAGTTTTTCTTTAACCCTACCTCCGCGGCTTTGCTGTTCAATTCCACCGCTTTCAAGATAAAACTCAGTTCCAAACTTGGGGTAGTGGTGGCAAACTCATATACTTTGCGCAAATTGAGTTTTATTTGGTCATCGGTTTTTTCGGCCACAACCTTCGCGCTTTGGTCCAGTAATACCTGGCCGTTCTTCACAATCAGGGCGAAATGAGTGTGTTCGTGGGCAATCACCACTTTGGCATTGTCATCGCCGTTGTGCACACGTACTTCGATATAGAGTTTCTCTTCCGTATCTTTCTTCTGCTGAATCTGGATGCGTTGCTCTTGGATATATTGCTTGGCTTGCTCCACCGCCTCGGGGGTGGTGTCTTTGAGCACATTCAGCTCGTATTCTGACTTGCCTATCAGAGCCCCCAGGGCAATGGCGATAGGTAGTCCGAACATACCCGTGCCTGGGATACCCACGCCCATGGCGTTTTTCAGAATATTGGCGCTCAAAAACAGCTGAATCTGTTTGGGAACTGCTCCCAGAGTTTCTTTGGCTTTGGCTACGGCTAATGCAACGGCTACTGGTTCTGTACAGCCAGTGGCCGGAATCACTTCCTGCTTTATTAATTCGATAATCTGGTCTTTCTCTTCTGTGGTCATATTGAAAAAAATGATTTGCAAAAATACGAAAAAACACTAACTTTGCATTTCCAAAAAATTCATTATGAAAATATACAATTTTGATGAGATAATTGACAGAAAACAAACCAATTGCGTTAAATACGATGGTTATCAGGGCATTTATGGTTCTGATAACCTGATTCCCTTGTGGGTGGCGGATATGGATTTCCGTACCCCGGATTTCGTTTTCGAAGCCATCGAACAGAGGATGAAACACCCTGTGTTAGGCTATTTTATTCATTCCGAGGGTTTCTATCAGTCTATTATCGATTGGATGCAACGGCGGCACCAATGGAAAGTGGAAAAGGATTGGATCTATTTTGCTCCGGGTATCGTGCCGGGTTTGTCTTTTCTGGTGCAGGCCTTCACCGCCCCGGGCGATAAGGTGCTGGTGCAAACACCTGTCTATCATCCATTTTATTATGTGGTTGAAAACCAAAACCGTCAGATTGTTCACAATCCGCTGAAACTGGTGAAAGACCATTACGAGATGGGTTATAATCACCTGGAAGATTGTTTGAGGCAAGGGGTGAAAATGATGATATTGTGCAATCCCCACAATCCACTGGGACGTTGTTGGAAGCCGGAGGAATTGAAAAAGGTAGGCGAGCTTTGCCTGAAATACCACTGTCTGCTGATTTCCGACGAGATTCATTCCGATTTGATTATGCCGGGCTACAAACATACGCCTATGGCTAGTATTTCCGGGGAAATAGCCCAGAATACCATTACTTGCATGGCACCGAGCAAAACCTTCAATTTGGCGGGATTGTCCACGTCTGAAATCATTATTTCCAATACCGAACTCCGTAAGCAATTTGAAAAGTTGATGTACGATGGCATCCACATTTTTGTGGGCAATATTTTCGGAGAAGTGGCGCTGGAAGCCTGTTATACAAAAGGGGATGAATGGCTGGCGCAGCTATTGCAATATCTAAAAGGAAATGTGGATTATATTCAGCAGTATATAAAGGAAAATATTCCAGAAATCAGAACTTTCCGCCACGAAGCCACTTACCTTCCCTGGCTGGATTTCAGCGCTTTGGGAATGAGCCATAAGCAATTGTTCCGCTTGTTGGTGGACAAAGCGCAGATTGCGTTAAACGATGGGGCGATTTTTGGTGAGGAAGGCCTGAATCATTTCAGAATCAATGTAGCCTGTCCGAGAGCCACCTTGGAGAAAACGATGGAAAGTCTAAAAGCTACTTTCCGTTCATAATCTTGTCTTTCAACTCGATAAGATCCTGCTCCATGGCAATCTTGTCGATCACTTTCTTGATAATCACATCCAGTTCGCTGCCTTCGGAATAGTCAGCGGGAGCAATGTAGTCCGCGCGTTTATGCTGGATGATCTCGAGGCAGATCTCGCGGGGTGAGCGGCGTGGCGAATTGGTGCGTATGGCATCGGGATTATATACGGCAATAGTGTTGCCTCCCTGCAGTTTCACCATTTTCATGGCCGGCACATCGGTTTCCCCGTCGCCCAGATAAATCATGTTGGAGAAGGGAACAGGTTTGTCATCCTCTGGTACAATCTTGTTAATCAAGGTGTTATCATACGAATTATTGATACCCTTGTTGATTCTGAAAAGGAACTGTGTCTTATTAGTGTAGTTGACCGCCAAGGCAGGCCAGCAGGCTACACCGTCTTTGTCGTACTGAAAGCCGGAGGCGAAAATGTTCTTGAAATACTTGGCAATGGAGGTTCCCTGCACAAATTCGCGTAAACCGGAAGATATGATATGGTGTTCCAATACCAGGTTTTTCGTTCTGGCGTAGGCGTTCATGCGTTCGAAATAGTCTTCCACCCCTTTGAAAAAGGTGATGTGTTCGCCGTAGCGGATAAAGGTCTCTTTATGAATGGAGATATTCTTCTCCTTGGCTTTTTTCAGCATGAGGTACAGGTAAGCCAGCACCTCGTCCATGTCGTTGTCCATGGCCAGTTGGTTGGCTTCGCCCCAGAACTCTCCCTTGTTCATGTTGAGGTCGGGAATGAAGTTGTATTCCTGCATATTGCCCGCTGCCAGCGTTCCATCAAAATCGTAGGCGATCGCTACTGTTCTCTTGCTTTTCATCGTCTTTCAAATTTGGGCTGCAAAGATACAAAATAAAGTGCTATTTTTTATGGTTAGAAGGTTAGAAGGTTAGAAGGTGAGAAGGTGAGAGGTATTGATAAATCCTATTGTGTTTGGATTTGAATTGAGAGAATGTGCCGAAGGCACAATATCCTATTAACCCCGCACAAGCACGATAGTGCGCGGTGCGGGGTAGTGAGAATGAATGTGTGATAAGCGTGCGGAAGGCACGCTACATGGACACCTATAGTAGCATACCTTCGGCATGCGGACTTATACCATCAGTATCGCCACCCCAAACTGCGGCCTACGGCCTTGTTAGGGGTTAATAGAATGGCATGCTTTCAGCACGCAAACGTAAATCAATCTTATACACTTACATCTGTTTCTATGCTAAATCAATCAAAGCGAGGATGTGAAAATTATTGAAATAGCTCCAAATTCAAAAAAAATCTGTAACTTTGTACTTTCAAAATTTTTGATTATGAAAATCCATTTCACCCCCGAAGACATTCAGTTTATCCAGTCTCGTGGCAGCAATCCCGATGAGGTGCAGCGCCAGTTCTCTTTCTTTGAAAACGGTTTCAAATTCGTGTGTTTGGACCGTCCCGCCACCATCGACGACGGCATTGTCCGCCTCGAGGAGGAGCAGATTGAGGACTTGGTGGCGGATTATGAGCATCTGATTGAAGGCAAAACAGTCACCAAGTTTGTGCCGGCATCAGGAGCGGCTTCACGCATGTTCAAGGAACTGTATTCCTATCTTGAAAATGACAGTGAGGAAATAGCTGTGAAGGCGAAGGCTTTTTTGACGAAACTGCCAAAATTCGCTTTTTACGAGGACTTGCGCAAGGCGATGGCCAAGGATGGTTATGCCATAGAACATGAGTTGGAGTATCAGAATTACAAGCTGATTGTGCGTTATATTTTGGAAAAAGAGGGACTGAATTACGGTAATTTGCCAAAGGGTTTGCTGAAATTCCACCGTTACGGGGAAGCTTGCCGTACCGCGGTGGAGGAGCATTTGGTGGAGGCTGCCCAGTATGCCCGCGATGAGCAGGGTAAGTGTCGCCTGCATTTCACCGTGTCGCCGCAGCACCAGCAGGGTTTTGAGCAGTTGTTAGCCAAAGTGCTTCCCGCTTACGAGGAGCGTTTCGGGGTGAAATACGATATTTCCTATTCCATCCAGCATCCTTCCACCGATACCTTGGCCGCGGAATTGGATAATACGCCTTTCCGCAATGAAAAGGGCGAATTGCTGTTCCGTCCAGGTGGTCATGGGGCGCTGATAGGCAATTTGAACAATATCCATTCGGATATCGTTTTCGTCAAGAATATCGATAATGTGATTACGGAAGATAAGGCCGAAACTACCTTTACCTATAAGAAGGCCTTGGCTTCATATCTTCTCGAATTACAGAATAAAACATTCTATTACCTGCAAAAAATCGAAGCGGGAGAGGTGGATGATATGGATTTGTGCGAGATGCTGGATTTCGCTTCCACCGAGCTGATGATCAATGTGGATGATGACCCGACTCCGGAGGCTTTGTACGAAAAGATGAACCGTCCCATCCGCGTGTGCGGCATGGTGAAAAACGAAGGAGAGCCGGGAGGCGGTCCGTTCTGGGTGATTGATGATGAGATGGAAAGTCTGCAGATTGTGGAGTCGTCGCAGATGGATGCCAAAGATGCCGAACAAATGGAAATTGCCCGTCAGGCCACGCATTTCAACCCCGTGGACATGGTGTGCGCTTTCCGCAATTACAAAGGCGAGTTCTTCAATCTGAAGGATTATGTGGATGAATCCAAAGGCTTTATCTCGTTGAAATCGTATGGCGATCGCAACCTCAAGGCCATGGAGCTACCCGGCTTGTGGAATGGTGCTATGGCCTACTGGATCACCGTGTTTGTTGAGGTTCCCTTGGCCACCTTCAATCCTGTGAAGACGGTGTTTGATTTGCTGAAACGTTAAGACGGATAGACGGGAAGACGAGGAGACGTACACTTCGTGTACTCGGGAAGACATGCACTACGTGCATTCGGTAAGAAGGTAAGACGATATCGTCTCCCCGAGTGAACGTCTTCTCGAGCGAACGAAGTGAGCGACTTTCCGAGTGAGCACAGCGAGCGACTTCCCGAACGAACGAAGTGAGTGTCTCCTCGAGCGAATGCAATGAGCGTCTCTACGAGTGAGCACAGCGAACGACTTCCCGTTTATCCCCGCAACTCCGCAATTGCTTCTGCACATTCCTCCTTGCTCACCCAATGATTTGGACTGGCTTTTCCGATGGCCTCCAACATGGTGATGTTGATACAGCCGTCAATATTTTTTTTGTCTAAAAGACAAAGTTGTACAATGTCATTTATTTCGTTGACAGATATGTTTTTAAGGGTATTCTGAAACAGCTGTAAAATGAATTTACGGATTTCTTCATAGGTTGATTGAGGTAGCAAATGATGACGAAATGACAAGTACGATTCTGTAATTATACCCAAGGCAATAGCGTGCCCATGAGAAATTGTATGGGAAAAATTATTTTCACCACTATGAGGATTCTTCATGTAATATGCTTCGAGAGCGTGGCCAATAGTATGACCAAAATTGAGAATATGTCGAAGTCCCTGATCGTATAAATCCTCCTGAACAATTTTATTTTTAAAGGTTATGCAAGAATTTATCCATTCTTTTTTTATATCTTTTGCATGGATGTTTTCCATCTTTATGAATTCATTCCACAGTGCTCCATCTCCGATAAGAGCATATTTAATCATTTCCCCAAAACCGTCAAGCAATTGCGATGGTGATAAAGTTTTAAGGAATAGGGTATCAACAATTATTTTTTCAGGGAGATAGAAGGTTCCTACAACGTTTTTAATGCCATTGAAATTTATACCATTTTTTCCGCCGACCGCTGCATCAATCATTCCAAGGAGCGTAGTAGGAATATTGATGAAGGGAATACCTCGCTGATAAGTTGAAGCAACAAAACCACCTAAATCACTTACCTTTCCTCCTCCAAAATTGATGATAAGACTCTTTTTATCAAAGTGGTGTTCCTGTAAATTTTGCCACAGGTACACCACTTCTTCAATAGATTTGTTTCGCTCGCCCGGTAACACCCCAAAAACGTATTTCGGAGCCTCAATTCCTAAATTGTCGATATAATTTGGAAACAGCTGAAGTACGTTGTGGTCTGCGATGACGGCGATTTTGTTGATATTTTTTTTCATGAAGAAATTGTTTAATATTGGTTATACGGGGAGACGGAAAGAAAATTGAATGATAGAAATAACTTCTTATAATACAAAATAAATTGATTTATATTTTTATTATTTTTGCAAAAAATTTTTGATATGAAATATATGTATAATTTTGAAAAATTAGATGTTTGGAAGACAAGTAAGCAATTGGCAGTATATATTTACCAGTTGATTGAAAAATTTCCTCAAGAGGAAAAGTTTGCATTATGTGATCAATTACGAAGAGCATGTATATCTATTCCATCAAATATTGCGGAAGGAAGTGGTAGAATATCAGTAAGAGAAAAAGTGCATTTCATAAGCATTGCGTATGGTTCGTTAATGGAAGTTTACTGTCAGTTACAAATTGCAGAGGAATTACGATATATTCATGATGAAGATATCAAAGGAATATATAACCTTATTAATAAGACAAGTCTTCTGATGACAAAATATCGTGATTATTTATCAAATCAAGAAGATAAAAAGAAAGCGTGAAAATATCGGGAAATACTTTTCACGCCTTCCTTTTTTTCATCTCAACGAGTACATGCAAGTGTATATCTTCCCGTTTTTCCGTCTTCCCGAGTACACGCAGTGTACGTCTCCTCGTCTTCCCGAATGCACGAAGTGCATGTCTCCCCGTATAACCGAACGAGCGAAGCGAGTGTCTTCACGTCTCCCCGTTACTTCACGAGATTATACGTATCTGTGGCAATCACCAGCTCTTCGTTGGTGGTGACGGAAACGAGTTTCACGCGGGAGTCGGGAGTGGAGATGATACCGTCCTGACCAGCCAGTCTCTCGTTTTCGGCCTTGTCGAGGGTGCAGCCCAAGAACTCGAGTCCTTGGCAGATGGCTTCGCGCTGGAACCAGGCGTTCTCGCCGATACCACCGGTGAAAAGGATGACATCCACACCACCCATGGCGGCAGCGTAAGCACCGATATATTTCTTCACTCTGTAAGCGAACATGTCGAAAGCGTATTTGGAACGCTCGTCACCGCTGTCCTTGCCGGCACGGATGTCACGCATGTCAACGCTCTTGCCAGAGATACCCAGCAAACCGGATTTCTTGTTGATCAGGGTGTTCATGGCTTTGAAATCCATGTGCTCTTTTTCGGCGATATACAGCAAAGCGCCCAGGTCGAGGTCACCGCAACGGGTACCCATCACCAGACCTTCAACGGGAGTGAAACCCATGGAGGTGTCCACAGACTTGCCGTTCTTGATGGCGCAGATGGAAGCGCCGTTACCCAGGTGGCAGCTGATGATTTTGGAGTTGTTGTAATCCACACCGGCGATTTCGGCGGCCTTCGGGCCTACATATTTGTGGCTGGTGCCGTGGAAACCGTAGCGTCTTACCTTGTTGTTGGCATAATATTCGTAAGGAATGGCATACAGATAAGCCTCTGCCGGCATGGTCTGGTGGAAAGAAGTGTCGAACACACCCACATGTTTCACCTGGGGAAGTAATTTCTGCATCACCTTGATACCGGTTAAGCTGGCGGGATTGTGTAGCGGTGCCAACTCGCACAATTTGGTGATTTCTTCAATTTCTTTATCACCCAAAATCATGCTCTTGGTGAAATATTCACCACCATGAGCCACACGGTGACCCACAGCGCCGATTTCGTTCAGGTCGCTGATGACACCATGTACCGGGTCGGTCAGGGCTTTCAGCACCAGGTTGATACCCGCTTCATGGTCTTTGATGGGAGTTTGAACGTAATATTTGTCTTTGCCGACGGGTTTGTGGGTGAACTCACCCATTTCCAAACCGACACGTTCTACCAAACCTTTGGCTTTTAATTCGGCGTTGTTGGCCATGTCAATCAATTGATATTTGATTGACGAGCTTCCGCAATTGAGGACTAATACTTTCATGTTGTTTATTTTTGTTTATACGTTAAGTCGTTCACTTTGTTCACTCGAGGAGACACTCATTTCATTCGCTCGAGGAAACACTCGCTACGCTCGTTCGGGGAGTCGTTCGCTTTGCTCACTCGGGGAGACGATATTTTCTTCTCTTCTCACCTTCTCACTTTCTCACCTTCTCACCTTCTAACCGAGTACACGCAGTGTACGTCTCCCCGTCTTCCCGTTACTTCTCTATAATCTCCTCCAGCTCCTTCGGGGTCTTCGGGATAGCGGGGCCGAGCACCTTGTGGCCGTTGGCCGTAATCAGCAGGTCGTCCTCGATGCGGATGCCTCCAAAATCGCAGTACTGCTCCACCTTGTCGTAGTTGATGAATTGCTCGAACTTGTGCTCGTTCTTCCAAATGTCAATCAGCTGCGGGATGAAATAGATACCTGGTTCGATGGTGACAATGAAGCCGGGTTTCAGCTCGCGGGCCATACGCAGGGCGTTCCAGCCGAAGATGTCGCTGCGGCTCACGGTGTCGTCATAGCCAACGAAATTCTCACCGAGGTCTTCCATGTCGTGCACATCCAAGCCCAGCTGATGGCCTAAACCGTGGGGCATGAACAGGGCGTGGGCACCTTGGCGCACGGCCTCATTGACATCACCTTTCATCAAGCCTAACTGTGACAAGCCTTCGGCAATGACTTTGCAGGATAAAGTGTGCAGTTCCTTGTTATAGACGCCGGGTTTGGCCGCGTTGATGGCATCCACATTGGCTTTCAGCACTATCTCATAGATTTCCTGCTGTTTTTGGGTGAAGCGGCCGCCCACAGGCAGGGTACGGGTATTGTCGGAGCAGTAATTCATCAGGTTTTCGGCACCGGCATCCATCAGCAGCATGTTGCCCTCTTGCAGGATAGCCTCATGGCCGTGGTTGTGCAGGGTTTCGCCGTGCTGCGACAGAATGATGGGGAAGGACACGCCATTGCCGTACGACAGGGTGATGCCTTCGGCTAGGCCTGCCAGCTCCAGCTCGGGAACACCGGCCACGCAGCGGCGCATCACAGCGGTGTGCATCTTGTAGCCAATTTCGCAGGCGTTCTCCATCTGCTCAATTTCGCAGTCTTCTTTGGCGGAGCGCAGGTTCACGATGCCCTTGATCAGCTCTGCCGAAGCGTGGTTGCGGATGTTGTTCACGTTGATACCGGTGAGGTTGGACAACCATATTTTGTTGTCGCCACGGTAGGGCGGGGTGAAATGCACTGGACGGCCAGCGGCTTGGGCAGCATGGATGTACTCGCCCAGCTTGGCCATGGGCATCACCTCTTTCACACCCACTTTCTCGGCTAGGGAAGCCAGTGTGGGCTGGTTGCCCATCCAGATGATGTCGTCAATCTCGAAGTCATTGCCGAAGATGATGTCGCGGTTCTCGTCAAAATCGATGACAGCGGCGATGTCGGCGATGGAAAGACCGAAGAAATACAGGAAATTACTGTCCTGACGGTATTTATAGGTATTGGAAGGGTAATTCATGGGGGCTTCGCTGTTGCCTAAAAAGATGGCGATGCCGCTTTTCACGGCTTTTTTCAACTGGGTGCGGCGGTTCTGATAAACCTCCGCTTTAAATAATGGATTCATAGTATATATATTTTAGAGGTGCAAAGATACGAATTTTTTTAATTAGCAAATTGGTAAATTAGCAAATTAGTAAATTGGTGAATTAGAAATTCGCGTCTTCATACTATAGGATGGTGGAGAATTTAGTTCCGATAGAAGAGATGACTGAAACAAAAAAATACCTTTGACAAATCGCTGCGGAAAAATTTTTTATTTTTTTTTACCAAGTCAAAAAAAAAGTGTATCTTTGCTTCGCAATTATTATGGATTATTATGAGATTGCAAAAAAGAGAGAATAAAAATTTAAGTCTTCGTAAGAAGAATTGTAACATATTGTCACTCAAAAAGTTATTAACAAGTTATCAACAATAAAAAATAAGAGACAAAACAATAATCAAAAAAACAATAGTATTAATCAAAAACAATTAAAATGAAAAAATTTGACACTTTTCAGACTTTCGCCCGAGGGGCAAAAAGTTTGGTGGCCATTTTGCTAGTGATGCTGATGGCAGTGGGAGGGTTGTTCGCACAGACAACCTACAACTTTTCAGATTATTCTTCGGGAGATCAGTATGCTGAAGAAGAACATGTATTAGATGGAGTTTTAACAATCTATACAGTAGAATGCCATTTCCGAACTGATGGGCTTAGAATTTATTCAAGTGATGCTCATAATGGTTATTTCTATTCAAATGCTTTACCTAACAACATTGACAGTATTTCTTTTAATATTGGAAATGCAACAGATAAATTGTTAGTATATGGAAGTGCAGATGGAATGACATGGACTTTAATTGGATCTGTAGCTTCAGTATCAACTTATTCAAATCAAGGAATTGGATTTGGAGATAATGAATACAATTATTTTAAATGTGATGTAGAAGGAAGTAATCAGCTTCGTATTAAATCCTTCACAATGTTCTATAAAACTACTCCTACTGTTGAGATTCCCACTTGGGTAACTGAAGACCAAGTAGCTATTTTCAATACCCAAGTTAATGGTTTGGTTCCTACTTTCTCTGTGAATGACAACAACGAGTCTGTATTCCATTTTGCTTATACTGATGCCTTCCAAGGCTATCCCGCTCAAAACCCCAGCACCGAAATGGGTGCTAACCCCTCAAAGGTTTACGTTGACGTAATGATTAAACGTCCCAATACTGAAATCACTGGTGTGAAAGTTTCATACGGCGAAGGTCATGACACTATCATCAATTTTACGGAAGTAACCGATCCTTATAACGGCACACTTGGAGATCCTTATGATGCTATCCTGCATTACTTCCCCGTGGCTACCGTGTTCACCGATGGAACTACGGTAGGCAATCCTATTGACAGAAGCTGGACAGTGGATGTGGAATGGTGCATTGGTACCAATGTTGTAGATACTCAGTATGTAATTGTGAAGGTGGACGCCGCTCCTGGCGACAATTGGGTTACTTGCGAACAAGTTGATGTTTTCAATACCCAGGTTGACGGTTTGGTTCCTACCTGCTCTACCGTTGGCGACAGCACCGTGTTCCATTTCGCTTATACCGATGCTTTCAATGGTTTCCCCGAACAGACTCCTAATCAGGAAATGGGTGGTAACCCCGCAAAGGTTTATGTTGACGTGAGAATTTCTCGTCCTAATGATGATATCACCGGTGTGAAGGTTTCTTATGGCCCAGGTCATGAAGAGATTATCAACTTCACCGAAGTAACCGATCCTAACAATGGTACACTTGGTCATCCTTATGATGCTGTTCTGGCTTACTTCCCCGTTGCCACAGTGAACGCTGATGGTAGCGTGACAGGTAACACAGTTGACAGAAACTGGACTATTGATGTGGAATGGTGCGTTAATCAGAGTGTGGTATGCATCCAGAAACTGAACGTAATGGTTGACGCTGCTCCGGCTCCCGTTCTTCCTTACGACACCGTGGCTGAATTGCCTTATGTAAACAACTTCGATGAGGGTATCGATCCTTATTTCGTGATTGAAAACGGTACTGCCACTAACAAATGGTATACTGGTCAAGTAGAAGGTTTCGATAATAATAAGTTGTATATATCTAGTAATGGTGGTACCACCAACAAGTACGACATCAACAAGGCTAGTAACGTAATTGCTTACCGCGATGTGATGGTTCCGGAAATCGGCGCTGCATTAAGCTTCGACTACCGTGTGAATGGAGAAGGAACCTCCACATTGTACGACTATTTGGAGGTGGAATTGGAAAAAGAAGGAACTTCTACCGAAGTTGCAATGTTAAATCTCCAAAACGATTGGAACAGTTTTAACTATAACATTCCCGCTGAAATGGCTGGTGTGGTTCGCGTAGTGTTTATTTGGAGAAATGATAATTCTGTAGGTAACCAGTTCCCCGCTGCTATCGACAATATTTCTATTATCGCTACTCCTTGTGTACAACCCGCCAATTTGCTTGCAACTGTTGACACTACTACCGCCACTATTACTTGGGAGGCAGTTGAAGGACAGTCTGTTTGGAATTTCGAATACAAATTGGCAGATCATACAGACTGGTACACTATGGCTGTGTCGGATACTACCGTTACACTGTCAGACCTGCAGGGTAATAGCATTTACGAAATGAGAGTGCAGGCTGTTTGCGATGAATTGACCAGCGAATGGACTGTCGGTATTTTCGAAGTGGAGTGCCAGCATGAAGTAGAAGGCATTTGCGAAGATCAAATCGCATGTCCAAATCCTACAGAATTGGTAGTGGAGAATGTTACTTTCAACAGTGCCGAACTGAGCTGGACTGCCGGTGCTGAAAACCAGACCGCTTTCCTCGTGGAATATATGGCAGAAGGTGATGTTGACTGGACTTCAGTGAATGTAAACGATACTATTTATACTTTGACCGAATTGGCTCAGTTGACCAACTACACCGTTCGCGTAAAAGCTAATTGCGGTGAGTACAACTTGAGCGAAGCAATTACAGCAAGCTTCACTACTGAGGGTATGTGTCCGAATATCACCAACCTTCAGTTCTCCAATATGTCGAATACCACTACCCTGACTTGGGAAGCTGGTGGTGAAGAAACCGCTTGGTTAGTGCAGTTCAAACCCGAAACTGCTAGCGAGGACGAATGGATTTCTATTAATGTGTCTATCGTTCCTATGACTACTTTTGGCGGTCTGCAGGGTAACACACATTATGTGGCTCGCGTAAAAGCTTTGTGTGATCCTGAAAATGAAGAGAACCAAAGCGAATGGGTGAACTTGGCCTTTACTTCCGGTTGCTCACCCTACGATGTTCCGTTCGAAGAAACTTTCGGTGCATATTCCTTGCCGACTTGCTGGGCTGGTGAAGGTTTTGACTTTTATAGTGGTTATACAAGATCATATTATGAAGAAGATTATCTGATTTCTCCTTCCGTCAGTATTCCTGCAGAGAATACCACTTACTTGATTTTTGAAGTGAGTGGCAGCAGTAATTATACTGTATTGGCGTCTTATAGAGGTACTAGAGAAGATCGTTTCGAAGAGATATACAATGGTACAGCTACTTCCGCTACTCAGAAAGTGATAGTGCCTATTTCAAGCATTTATATGGGCAGAGCTACCAACTTCAAGTTTGTGAACAACGGAAGTAATTTAAGAATCAACTATGTTAAGGTAAATCAATGTCCGTTTGAGGTAACAGCTTTCACAGCAAGTAATACTTCAAATGAAGTAGAATTAACCTGGACTGCTGACGAGGCAATTACAAGTTTCCAAATTCAGTATGGAGAACAAGGATTCACTCCAGAAGAAGGTATCATCGTTGATGTTGAAAATGCGAATACTTATACAATTGGCGATTTAAATTATGAAACAACATACGAATTCTACATTAGAGTTGTTTGTGAAGGTGACAATGGTGCATGGGTTGGTCCTCGTACGATAACTACTCCTTGTATGCCATTTTCTCTTGACGAACCATTCTTTGAAGGGTTTGAAGGAACAGACTTTGCTCCCGAATGTTGGATGAACTATCATGTTGAAGGTCCTGGTACTCTATTATGGAAAAGAAATATATCTACCTCTTATATTCATCAAGGCAGTGCATCAGCACAATTGCCCGATATGAGAAAAACGACTTATACCAATTTGGTTTCACCCGCATTTGTTATTCCAACCGCTAATGCTTATAGAGTTTCAGTATGGGTATATAGAAATACATCAGGAACATCTTATCCCAATGAAGGTGTAAAGGTTTGGGCAAATACTGTGCCGGAAGTGGATGACAATGCGGTAGAATTGTTCCATGCACATAGATCTATTAGCTATGAACCAGTTCAAACGTCTCAAGGATGGTATGAATATGTTGCACCTATACCTATGACAGGAAATGTATATATTATTTTCGAGGGTATTTGTGAATATGGTAGTTCAACTTATATCGATGATATTACTGTAGATCTTATTCCAACTTGTGATGTTCCTCAGAATCTTGCATTTAACGGTACTACTTCAACTTTGACTTGGGAAAAAGGTGTATGGGGAGCAACCCCTGCTTCTTACAATATCAGATATGGTTTGAATGGTGAGAATACATACGAAGAAATCACTTCTGACACAACTTTTGTGACATTGAGTGGCTTGCTTTCCAATACTGAGTATGTATTCAGCGTTCAGGCTGTTTGCGGAAACGATGACAATAGTGAATGGAGTGAAAGCATTACTGCTACCACTCCTTGCTTGCCTTTGAGTTTGCCTTATATTGAAGACTTTAATAGTTATACGACAAGCTCCACTAGTTCTAGTGCTCCATCGGGGTATCCAAATCAAACGATGCCAGAGTGCTGGAATTTCTTAAATATGAGTAGTTCTAGCAGTACTTATCCTCAAATGTTTTTGTCTTCTATATCTGACTATGCTGTAAGCGGAAATTGTTTATTCTTCAGATCTAGTAATTCAACACCGGCATACGCAGTGTTGCCACAATTTGATGAGGATTTAAATAATTTGATGATTAAGTTTACATATAGAAATGAAGGAACATCTGCATCTAATGGAACTATTTATTTAGGTTATATGACAAATCCTAATGATCCTTCAACATTTGTGAGTGTTGATACATGTAATAGAATAACAACTAAAACAGAAATTGAATTTTTATTCAATCAGTTAAATATTGCAGGATCAAATTATCATATTGCGTTTAGATATACTGGAGGTACAAGTAATAATTATTATGCTGCAATTGATAATATTTCAGTCACTCGTATACCTACTTGTTTTGTACCTTCTATCACAGTAAATGGAACAAATGTTACGATTACATCAAATGCTAATGGTGATGAAGCTCAATCCTATAATTTGAAAATTGGAGAAGTAACAATCAATACCACTTCCACTACTGTTGACTTGAATACTTTGTTCACTTTGGAAGCTAATACTGATTATGAAATCAGTGTACAGTCTGTTTGTGGAGAAGGTAATGAATCTGAATGGTCAGATGCTGTTACATTCAGAACACCTTGTATGCCATTTTCTCTTGACGAACCATTCTTTGAAGGGTTTGAAGGAATAGACTTTGCTCCCGAATGTTGGATGAACTATCATGTTGAAGGTCCTGGTACTCAATTATGGCAAAGAAACACATCTTCTTATTATATTCATGAAGGCAGTGCTTCTGCTAAATTGCCGGATATGAGTTCAACGACTTATACCAATTTGGTTTCACCCGCATTTATTATTCCAACCGCTAATGCTTATAGAGTTTCAGTATGGGTATATAGAAATGCTACAGGGACAAGTAAACCCAATGAAGGTGTGAAGGTATGGGCAAATACTGTGCCGGAAGTGGATGACAATGCAGTAGAATTGTTCCATGCACACAGATATATTGGCTTTGAACCTGTTCAAACATCTACAGGATGGTATGAATATGTTGCACCTATACCTATGACAGGAAATGTATATATTATTTTCGAGGGTATTAGTGAATGGGGTAATGCAACTTATATCGATGATATTACTGTAGAACATATACCTTCTTGTGGTACTCCTTCTATTAGTGTTAATGGAACGATTGCAACGATTGAGCCAGATGATATTGGTACTCCTGAATCCTTCGAATTGCAGATCGGTGAGGAAACAGTAAGTGTTAATGATGCTACTGCGGATTTGAATACGGTATTCACTTTGGCTCCTGCTACAGCATATTCCGTAAGAGTTCGTACGAATTGCGGTGGCGATGATTACTCTGAGTGGTCAGCTTGGGTAGACTTTGTTACTCCGTGTGAGGCAATCACTGAAAATGATCTTCCTTATCATCAGGGCTTTGAATCAACAAATTGTCCTGCAAATTGCTGGTCATTGTATTATGGTAGTACATCTTCCGATAATGCTTCAGTAAATCAAATGATTCATACAACAGACTATATGGCAGAAGGTAGCAGAAGTTTCAGATTTTCTTCCTATTCTTCTGCAACCGATTACAATGAATATTTGATTTCACCCGAATTGAATGTTGCTAATTTGTTATTAGTATCTTTCAAATATGCTAATCATGGAGCTAGTGATAATATCTATTTTGGGTATTCAACCACTGATAATAATATTAACAGCTTTATTTGGACAGATGCATTGCCAAATACAGGAAGCAGTAGTAATTGGACTTCATACGTCTCTAATCTTCCAACTGGAGTAAAGTATTTTGCTATTAAGTATTATGGTAATTATGCTTATTACGCATATGTAGACGATTTGACTATTGAGATAGTACCAACTTGCTTTGTACCTGCTAACTTGACAATTTCTGACATTCAGGATAATTCAGCAGTGGTTAATTGGGCTGTAAACAGTGACAATCCAGATACCGTAAGCTACATTGTAGAATATATGGCAGCAGATGAAGAAGCTTGGTTGACTGCTACTGTAAACGACCTGACTTACAACTTGAGCGACCTGACTCCTTCCACTACTTACTTGGTACGCGTGAAAACCGATTGCGGTAATGACGACGAAAGTGGATATGCAGAAACTGAATTCACCACTCTGTGTCCTCATGGATATTATGAAGGAACCCAGGTGGTATGCCCAGAAGCTGAAGACCTGAGAGCTACCGCTATTAACCCCTTCTTGACTTCTTGCGATGTGGAAGGCGCTGTAACCATCAAAGTGAAGAACTTTGGTTATGAAGGTGCAGTAAGCGCTTTCACAGCTTACTATCAGATTAATGATCAGGAAGTTGTTAGCGAAGAGGTTGCACTGTCTACTCCGCTTGCATTCCTGGAAGAAACCACTTATGCTTTCCAAACCATGCCTGCTTTCGAAAGCGGTGTAAATTATGTTTCTGCTTGGGTGGTATTAGGTGCAGAAGAAAATCCTGCTGTTGTTTACACAACTGCTACAGTTCTTGAGCCTGAGACTGTTCCTTACGTGGAAGATTTCTGGTACGTGACAGTGAACGAAGGTTGGAACAATATCGATGCCAATAACGACGGTATCACCATGAACCTGAACAACAACATCAATTACACTTATAATGATGAGTTGGCTGCTGACGACTGGATGATGTCACCTTGTATTGAAATGCCTGCCGGTGTGTACACTGTTTCTTACAAGTACGCAGCTAACAGCGCTATGACCGAATCTTTCGAGGTATACTATGGCAATGGTGCACATATCGCTGATATGACCAATGCATTGGCTGCTCATACTTTCAACAACACTATTGCTGAAACGGTTACCCATACTATTACCATCGCTGAAGATGGCGTTTATAACTTCGGTTTCCACGCTACTTCTTTGGCTGGTAACATGGGCTTCAGCATCGAAAACTTCGAAATTTATCCTGTGATTGACGTAGAGGTTATTGCTGGTGAAAATGGTTCAGTTACTCCTAACGGTACCGTTGCTGTCAACTATGGTCAGAATATGACCTTGAGCCTTGTTCCCGATCCTATGTACCACGTGGCTGGTGTTTGGGTTGACAGTGTACAGGTGGTTCCTGAAGATGCTACAGGCGCTAACTTTATGCTCTATACTTTAGAGAATGTTACTGAACCTCACACTGTATTTGTAGATTTCAAACTTGAGTTCCATATCATCAAGACTGTTGAAAACTACAGACCTGACCTCTATGCTGACTTCGGTGGTGCATTTGAACCCGCTGCTACCGACACTACCATCAATCCTGATCCGTTCACCGTTAAGATGGTGGCCGATCCTCACTACTTCTTGAATAGCTTGAGCATGAGTATGGTAACACCCAATGACATGCAAGATGTAACTCTTGATGTTGTGGACAATGGTGACGGTACTTACAACTACACTATCGACACTTTGGTGGTGGCTAACTACTACCTGAACGCAGTCTTCAGAAGAGACACCGTGGCTATCAACTACAATGTACTGACTGGTAAGGGTTATGCTCACGACAGCCAGCTGCTGGATGCTACAGATGCTGACAACAACAGCTATACTACTTGGGTTGACTACTCTGTAAACCACGATGTGGATACCACTGTTACTTTCCATACCGATGCTCCTTATCACTTGGTTGACGTTATCGTGAACGGTGAATCTCAGGGTCGTATTGACAGCTACACCTTCGAAGATGTTACTGAAAGTCAGAATGTGGATATCAAGTTCGGTTATAGAATTGATGCATTTGTAAGCAATTACAATACTTACGACAGCATTACCGATATCATGGGTACTATTACTCCTGACACCCAGTATGTGGCTGAATATGATCCTATGTTGGTTATTGGTACTGTTGAAGAGCACTTCCACCTGTATCAGTTCTTCGTGAACGGTGAGGACAGAATCAGCGAAGTTGTTTTCGGTAGTGATCCTCATTACTACTACTTCACCATGGATTCTATCGCTGATAACTATACTATCGAAGCTGTTGTCAAAGTTGACACCTTCGCTATCACTTACAATGTACTGGCTGGTCAGGGTTATGCTGACGCAAGCGGTCTCTTGGTTGAGGGTGACAGCTACAGTACTATCGTGAACTACGCTGACAACTGGTATAGCAACATTGAACCCGCTACAGGTTATTCTATCGCCAATGTTACTTTGGACGGTCAGAACTTGTACACCGCCAACAACTACCAGTTCAACTACATTGAGGAATCTCATGTGTTCGACGTTACTTTCGTTGCCAATACCTATACTGTTGCTACTAACGCATACGGCAATGGTACTGTAAGCGACGATATTACCTTCACATACGATCCTGAAAACGCTGTTGACTATGAATTCACCGCAACTCCGGCTGAAGGATATTACATTGCTTCTGTGACTATTAACAACGAGGCTATGGAAATCACCGATGTCAACAACTTCACTTACACTATTGAGAATGTTGCTGACAACTACACTATCAATGTTATCTTCCAGATGTACACCTACACCATGACTGCTACTGTTAATCCTACATCGACTCTTGAAGGAGATGTTTATGGTGGTACAATTACACCTTCTGGTACACAAACAGTTAACTATGGTGCTGATGTTACCTACACCATCAATGCTAACGAAGGTTGGTACATTTACTATGTTACTGTTGACGGTGTAAATACCAATTACACTCAGGCAGATGGCTTGAACACACTGGATGTTCCGTTTACCAATATCAACGACAATCATGAGGTTGAAGTTGGTTTCCTCCGTTACAAATATGACATCACAGCAGCAATTGACGGTGATGTGCATGGTGCTATCAATGAATTCTTCACTTCGCTCACAGAGGTTGTATACTATGGAGAAAACTTCAGCATGACCTTCGACGCTGATAACAACTATCAGGTTGCTGATGTGGTTATTGACGGTGAAGATATGGGTGCTATTACTTCATACGAATTTGTTAATGTTACTGCAAACCACACTGTGGTTGTAAGCTTCGAGGCTATTATGTACACCTTGACCGCTACATCCAACACTGAAGGCTGTACGATTACTCCTGCTACTACTAGCGTTCAGGCTGGTAGCAATGTAAACTACACGCTGACCGTGGCTAACGGTTATCATTTGGAGAATGTTATTGCCAACGGTGAGGAAGTTGTTGTGACCAACAATGCTTTCACCATCAGCGATGTTCAGAGCGACTACACCATTTTCGCTAACTTCGCATCCAACTATGTGACTGTTACCGTTGATCAGCCTGAGCACGCTACCATTACTCCTGGTACCCAGACCTTCGCTTACGGCGCTACTCCTTCATACATGATTGTTCCTGAAGTGGGTTATGACATCGTTAGCGTAACCGCTGGCAACGCTGTTGTTAACGTTACTTACAACAACGGTATTGGTTCCTTCACTTTGGATCCTGTACATGCTGACATCACTTTGACTGCCACTACCGCTAAGAAACAGTTCACAATCACTGTGGCTACTCCGACTAATGGTGTGATTTCACCGGCTGCTACCCAGACCGTTGAATATGGTGACAACATCACTTTCACCATTACTCCTAACCAGTACTACACTATTAGTGATGTGATTGTTGACGGTTCAAGCAGAGGTCAGCTCAGCTCATACACCTTCTACAATGTGACCAGCAACCACAGCATTGCCGCTGAATTTGAAAGCGCTTGCTACATGCCTACTAACTTGACAGCCTTCAACATTGACACCACTTCAGCCGAACTGACTTGGGTGGGCAACGCTCCAAGTTACGAGGTACGTTACAAAGCTGCTGACGATGCTGCTTACACTGTTCAGACGGTTAACACCAATTCAGTACAGCTGACTGGCTTGACTCCTGGCACACTGTATGCTTGGGGCGTAAGAGCTATCTGCGGTTCTAACCTGTCTTCTGAATGGGCTATCAATGGCTTCACAACGAAGAACTCTCTGCCTAGCAGCATTTCCAGCACAGATATGTCAAGTATCAATGTTTACAGCTACCTGAACAACGTTTACATCGTGAACGAAGAAGGTATCGCTATCAGCAATGTTGACATCTATGACATCTATGGAAAGCAAGTTTACACTGGCAAGGTGCTGAACAGCCCCGAAGTGATTTCACTGAACGTGGCTAACGGCAACTATGTAGTGAGACTGGCTACCGAAAACGGTGTTGGTGTTTACAAAGTGGTTATCGTAAGATAATAACCTATTCCTGTAGAGACGCGATTAATCGCGTCTCTACAAAATATTACACGGGGTATCGGGAACGATGCCCCGTTTTTTTATATCATAATTTGCTAATTAACTAATTAACCAATTTGCACATTTTTTTGTATTTTTGCAGCCGCAAAAAATTAGCTGAAAAAACAATGCAAAACATTAGAAATATTGCGATTATCGCCCATGTTGACCATGGCAAAACCACCTTGGTTGACCGTATTTTATACCAAGCTCACCTGTTTCGCGCCAATCAGCAGGTACAGGAACTGGTGCTCGACAACAATGACCTGGAAAGAGAAAGAGGTATCACCATTCTTTCCAAGAATGTGTCGGTGAGATATAAGGATTGCAAGATTAACGTTATCGACACTCCGGGTCACAGTGACTTCGGTGGCGAGGTGGAGCGTGTGCTGAACATGGCCGACGGTGTGCTGCTGGTGGTGGACGCTTTTGAGGGCCCCATGCCCCAGACCCGTTTTGTGACCCAGAAAGCCATAGAATTGGGCCTTAAACCGATTGTAGTCATCAATAAGGTAGACAAGCCCAACTGCAACCCGGAACTCGCTCAGGAGGCCGTTTTTGAGCTTATGTTCAATTTGGGCGCCACGGACGACCAGCTGGACTTCCCCACCGTGTATGGTTCGGCTAAACAGGGTTGGATGGGCCCCGACTGGAAAACCCCGACCAACGATATTTCCTATTTGTTAGATCAGATTATTGAGCATATCCCTGCCCCGAAGGTGGAAGAGGGTAATTTGCAGATGATGATTTCCTCTTTGGATTATTCCTCCTACGTGGGCCGAATCGCTGTAGGTCGTATCAGGAGAGGTAGTCTGGAATGGGGTCAGAATGTGTCATTGGTGAAACGCGATGGCAGCATCGTTCCCTCAAAAGTCAAGGAATTGTACGTGTTCGAGGGTTTGGGCAAGGAAAAAATCAAAACCCCTGTGGAAGCTGGTGAGTTGTGCGCTGTTCTGGGTCTTGACAATTTCGAGATCGGTGATACCGTAGCCGACGCTTTGGAACCCGAGGGTTTGCCGCCTATCAAGGTGGATGAGCCTACCATGAGTATGTTGTTCACCATCAACAATTCCCCTTTCTTTGGCAAGGAAGGTAAATATGTGACTTCAAGACACTTGCGTGATCGTCTGTTCCTCGAATTGGAGAAGAATCTGGCGTTGCGCGTGGAAGAGACCGGCTCTCCCGATATGCTGAATGTATTTGGACGTGGCGTTTTGCATTTGTCCGTGCTCATTGAGACCATGCGCCGCGAGGGTTATGAGTTGCAAGTAGGACAGCCCCAGGTCATCATCAAGGAAATTGACGGTCAGAAATGCGAACCGGTGGAGCAGCTGACGGTGTTGGTGCCGGAGGAATTCTCCAGCCGTGTGATTGACTTTGTGACCCGCCGTAAAGGTGATTTGGTCAATATTGAAACGGTGAATGACCGTGTGCATCTGGATTTCCAGATTCCTTCCAGAGGTATTATAGGCTTGCGCAACCAGGTGCTGACCGCTACCGAAGGAGAGGCCATTATGTCGCACCGTTTCATCGAGTTCCAGCCGTGGAAGGGCGAAATCCAGGGCCGTCATGCAGGCGTGCTTATCGCCATGGAAACAGGCCAGAGCTACCCCTACGCTATCGACAAGCTGCAAGACCGTGGCCGTTTCTTCATCGACCCCAACGACCAGGTGTATGCCGGTCAGGTGATTGGCGAGCATATCCGTCCCGACGATCTGGTGGTGAATGTATGCAAGTCGAAGAAACTGTCGAACATGCGTGCCGCCGGCAGTGACGAGAAGATGCACATTGCTCCCGCCATCAAGATGTCGCTGGAGGAATACATGGAGTACATCGGTCCCGACGAATATCTGGAAATCACTCCGCAGTCGCTGCGCCTCCGCAAGATTATTTTGGATGAAACCGAGCGCAAGCGCCATAATATCAAGACACAGCAACAAGCGCAATAATAGGGGTTAGGTGTTAGTGGTCAGTAGGGACGCAATTCATTGCGTCCGCATGGGAAACACACATGCAATGTAGGGCTTCAATTCATAGCGTCCATAAAATGTAGGGCTGTCACATTGTGGCAGCCGCAGGAGGAAGGGAAAGTTAGTGATTAGTGGTCAGTGCTCAGTGGTCAGGGATCAGGGGTTAGATGTTAGTGATCAGTAGGGACGCAATTCATTGCGTCCGCATGGAAACACACACGCAATGTAGGGCTTCAATTCTTAGCGTCCATAAAATGTAGGGCTGTCACATTGTGGCAGCCGCAGGAGGAAGGGAAAGTTAGTGATTAGAGGTCAGTGGTCAGGGATCAGGGGTTAGGTGTTAGTGATCAGTAGGGACGCAATTCATTGCGTCCGCATGGAAACACACACGCAATGTAGGGCTTCAATTCATAGCGTCCATAAAATGTAGGGCTGTCACATTGTGGCAGCCGCATTATATAGTGATACACAGCATCAGAGGAGTTTTTAATGTGCTAATTATCAATGTGCTAATGTGCCAATGAAATAGCATATTGTTCATTTAATTAACTAATTTGCTAATTAACTAATTTACTAATTATCAGTGTGCTAAGTTTCCAGTGAAAAAAATTTTCACTCCCTCTTGCCAATTCAAAAAAAAGTTGTATTTTTGCAGTCCCAAAAAGGTCTCTTGGCCGAGTGGCTAGGCGCTGGTCTGCAAAACCATTTACTCCAGTTCGAGTCTGGAAGAGACCTCTCAAAAAAGGCTACCGTATGGTAGCCTTTTTTTGTTGAATATACGCCATTATTCAATTTACATTATTCAATTTGAATAATTCATTTTGCATAATGTAAAAAATTTTATGTATCTTTGCCGCCGTAAAACATTGCAAACAATGAGAAACGAAGAGAATCCTTTTGTGGTGACAGGGTATATAAAACCCGAGTATTTCTGTGACAGGAAGGCAGAGTCGGAAAGACTGATCAAATTGCTACTGAATGGCAACAATGTTGTACTCAAGTCCGATCGTCGCATGGGCAAAACTGGACTGATACAGTATTGTTTTGACAACCCGGTATTAAGTGAATATTACTACACGTTCTTTATAGACATTCTGCATACCACCTGCCTTCAGGAACTAGTACACGAATTGGGACGTGCGGTCTATGAGCAAACGATGCCGCGCGGAAAAAAAGTAGCGCAGCGGTTTCTGAAAGCCCTGCGGAGTCTTAATGGCAAATTCGGGTTTGATGCCATTTCGGGCACACCAACCTTCAGTATAGGGCTTGGAGACATCGAACAGCCGGAATATACCCTCAAAGAGATTTTCAGCTACCTGCAGCAGGCCGATCGTCCTTGCATAGTGGCTATCGACGAATTCCAGCAGATTGGCCATTATCCCGAGAAGAACATTGAGGCATTGCTGCGGGGGCACATCCAAATGCTTGACAATTGCCATTTCATATTCGCCGGCAGCGAAAGGCACATGCTGGAGTTGATGTTCGAGAAAAGTAGTCGCCCGTTCTATAAGAGTGCGGATAATATGGATTTGAATGCCATTCCTCGCGAAATTTATGTGAATTTCATCTGCGAGAAATTTTCTGAAAAGGGGAAAAAGATAAATTCTGAGGTGGCTGAAAACCTGTATGATCTGTTCGAGGGCCATACCTACTATGTCCAAAAAACGATGAACGAGGCATTTTTCAACATTGAGTCTGATGAGGAATGCACAATGGAAACAGTAAACTATTCGTTGCAGTCCGTGCTTTCTGGCAATGAAAGTCTGTACAAAGAGTACCTGTCAAAGCTCACCCTAAGGCAGAAAACCCTCCTTTATGCTATTGCGCATGAGGGATGGGCCACGCAAATCACCTCTGCTGCTTTTATCAAACGCCACAAGTTAGCTTCCGCCAGTTCGGTGCAGGCAGCCATCAAAAAGCTGATTGAAGAGGAATTGGTGGTGGAAGATAACAAACGTTACCGCGTCAGCGACAGGTTTTTCGGCTTGTGGATAAAACGGACGATGTTGGCCTGACGGAACAGGAATAAAGAACCGCTTACATGTTTCGGTACAAGACTTTTTTTATTGAAAATCCAAAAAATTTATGTAGGTTTGTAACAAGTATTTATTTTATAAAAGATATTAATAATCAATAAAATAGAAAAACAACTATGAAACAATTAATCGAATGTGTTCCCAATTTCAGCGAGGGACGTAATTTGGACCTGATCAAACAGATTACCGACGAAATAGAAAAATCGGAAGGAGTGAAGCTGCTGGACGTGGATCCCGGCTTTACCACCAACCGTACGGTGGTGACTTTTGTCGGCACTCCTGATGAGGTGGTGGCTACCGCATACAAGGTGATTGCCAAGGCCAAGGAACTGATTGACATGAGAGGCCATCACGGTGACCATCCGCGTTTTGGTGCCACCGACGTGTGCCCCTTGGTGCCCGTTTCCAACATCACCATGGAAGAGACCGCTGAATATGCCCGCAAATTAGCCAAGAAGGTGGGCGAGGAACTCAATATTCCGGTATTCTGCTACGAAAACGCCGCTTTCGAACCCAAACGCCGTAACCTGGCCAATTGCCGCCAGGGTGAGTACGAGGCTCTGAAAGAGCGTATCGCTAGCGCCGAGTGGAAACCCGATTTCGGTCCGTGCGAGTTCACGGAAGAAGTGGCCAAGAGCGGTGCCTCTGCTATCGGTGCCCGTGACTTCCTCATCGCGGTGAACTATAACCTGAACACCACTTCCACCCGCCGTGCCAACGCCATCGCTTTCGACGTGCGTGAGAAAGGCCGTCCGAAACGCGAGGGCAACCCCATTACCGGCAAAATCATGAAAGACGAGAACGGCAATCCGATTAATATTCCCGGCACATTGAAGGGTACCAAGGCTATCGGCTGGTTTATCAAGGAATACGGTGTGGCACAAGTGTCAATGAACATTACAGACACCAATGCGACTCCGCTGCATGTGGCTTTCGAAGAAGTCCGCAAAAAAGCTGATGCCCGTGGCATCCGCGTGACGGGAACGGAAATCGTGGGTCTGGTGCCCAAGAAAACCCTGATTGATGCTGGTAAGTACTTTTTGGCTAAACAGCAGCGCTCATTGGGTATCGATGAGGCTGAAATCATCAAAATCGCCATCAAATCCATGGGTTTGGACGACCTGAAACCCTTCATTCCGGAAGAAAAGGTGATTGAATATCTGATTGAAAAAGACAATAAGACCGAGAAATTGATGGACATGACCTGTACGGGTTTTGCCAATGAGACCGCTTCTGAGAGTCCTGCTCCTGGCGGTGGTTCCATCTCCGCTTACATGGGCAGCCTAGGTGCCGCTCTGGGTACGATGGTGGCCAATCTGTCCTCACACAAACCCGGTTGGGACGAGCGTTGGGAGGAATTCTCACAATGGGCCGAAAAGGGTCAGAAAATCAAAGACGACCTCCTGTGGCTAGTGGATGAGGATACCCATTCCTTCAACCTGATCATGGAAGCTTTCGGTATGCCTAAGGGTAACGATGCTGAGAAAGCCGCCCGCAAGCAGGCCATCCAGGATGCCACCAAATATGCTATCGAGGTGCCTTACAAGACCATCCAGCGTAGCTTCGACGTGTTCGAGCTTTGCGCTGCCATGATCGAGAAGGGCAATCCCAATTCAGTGACCGATGCCGGTGTTGGCGTTTTGTGCGCCCGCGCCGCCGTCATGGGGGCTTACCTGAATGTGAAAATCAATGCTTCCAGCTTGGAGGACAAGGCTTTCGCGGAAGAAATGGTAAGCAAAGCCCAGGCCTACGTGGTGAAAGCCAAAGAACTTGAGACCGCACTGATGGCGAAGGTGGAGGAAGTGATCGGATAATTAGTTAATTAGCCAATGTGCAAATTAGCAAATTATCTTTTTATTCAATTAATTAACTAATTTGCTAATTAACCAATTTGCTAATTATTTTTCGTATTTTTGCAGTTCAAAAGAAAAACATGGTAAGCAGACGTTATTTGAGAACCAAGGTAATGCAGGCCATCTTCGCCCATCAGATGAATGACAGGGAAGATGTGGTGGAAGGCGAGAAGAAACTGAACGACGCCATCCAGTCCTGCTATACTTTGTTCATCTATTTTTTCTCCTTATTTTCAGCTATTTACCGCTATAGGGTGAATAAGCTGGAGGATTTGAAAAACAAGATTAATCCCACCGAGGCCGACTTGAATCCCAACACCAAGTTCGTGGACAATAAGGTGATCTTGCAAATTGATGAGAATGTTACGCTGAACAAAAAGTTCAAGGAACTGAAAATCAATTGGGCCAACGATGGCGATTTTATTGTGCAGGTGAATCACGAAATAGTTGAATTACCTGAATATCAGCATTATATGGCTAATCCTCAGCGCAGCTATAATGAGGATAAGGAATTGGTGCTGGCCATTGTGGAGAAAGTTTTTGTGGAGAGCGAGTTGATCCATTGGTTTTTCGAGGAGAAGAACATCCACTGGTTCGACGATTACAACGAGGCTTTGCTGATGCTGTACAAGAACATCCAGCAGTTCAAGGAATCGAAGATGGACAACTGCACCATAGCGACTTTGTTCAAGCCAGTGGCAGAGGGAGAGGAGAGCGATCAACAGTTTTATAAACGCCTCTATACCTTGACTTTGGCGCATAATAACGAGTACGAGGAAAGAATAGAGCAGAAGCTGCAGAACTGGGAATTGGAGCGTATCATGGAATTGGATATCATTTTGATGAAGATGGCGCTCTGCGAATTCACGGAGTTCCCCAGCATTCCGGTGAAAGTGACGATTAATGAATACATTGAGTTGGCGAAAACCTACAGTTCACAAAAGAGCAAGGTCTTCATCAACGGCATGTTGGATAAGATGGCGGTGGATTTGAAGGAAGAAGGGAAGTTGAATAAGATGGGGAGAGGCTTGGTATGATTAAAAGATTAATGGATTACGGGATGAAGAAAATATTGTGTTTTTGGATATGCGCACTGATGGTGTCTTGCGGGAGCAAGGACTCTTCCGAGGGTTTCACCACTGCGGATGTGCATAACCCGATGACGGCGGAGGGTTTGTCTAAGAAGGATGCCGCAAAGATGCCGGTGCTGACTTTCGAGACCTTGGAATACGATTTCGGCCGGGTTATCAAAGGGGAGAAATTGAGTTATTCTTTCAAGTTCAAGAATACCGGCAAATCCAACCTGATTATCTCCAGTGCCCGCTCATCCTGCGGTTGCACCACTTCAACCCCTCCGCAAGCACCTATCAGACCGGGTGAATCCGGCGAAATCGGGGTGACTTTCGACTCGAAGAACCAGCATGGCGAGGTGAGCAAAATGGTGGTGGTGTCTGCCAACACTTATCCTGTGCAGACCACCCTCAGATTAAAAGCCACTGTAGTTGAACCTTAATTAATTATCAATATAAAAAACTGAAAATGAACAATTTATTATTTTTATTAATGGCTCCGGCTGAAGGACAGGGAGCAGGTGGTGGATCAATGACTTTGATTTTTATCCTTTTGTTGCTTTTGATTTTCTACTTTTTCATGATTAGACCGCAGCAGAAAAAACAGAAACAAATTGAGGAATACAGAAGCAAGTTGTCTAAGGGTGACAAAATCATCACAATTGGTGGTTTGCACGGCAAGATTACGGATGTTCAGGAGAAGGTTTTCGTTATCGAAATCGCTGACGGTGTGAAGATTACCATCGAAAAAGCGGCTGTGGCTATTGATGAAAACGAAGCCAAAAACGCTCAAAAATAATTAGGATATGCAAATAGAAAGGCAGCCCAAGCAGGAGCATAAAAACAGGATGAAATTGCCACCACTGGCTTTTTTGGTATGTTTAGTACTGTCGGCCATCGCATGGTTTTTTATCAATTTCTCCAGAGACCAAGAACATACTTTGGAGTATAAGTTGATCTACTCGGAGCTGCCGGAAGGGAAAAAGAGTTGCACTTTTTCGGACACCACGCTGCTGTTGACGTTCAATACCAGGGGATTGGATTACTTGACCCCGGAATATGCCGAAGAAAACAGAATAGTGAATCTTTCTGTCAAGGAATTAGTCAAAAACAAAAACAAACGCAGCGCATATTCTTTCTCCAACAAGGAACTGTGCAGTTTTTTGGTGGATAATGGCTATCCCGATTTAATATCGGTGGAAAAGCCCGAGGTGCTAACTTTGTATGTGAAATAATCGATGAAAAAAATAGCTATTACGGGGGGTATCGGAACAGGTAAAACCTATATCTCCAAAAAGTTTTTGCAGATGGGCATTCCGGTGTTCTATGCGGACGAGGAAGCCAAAAAATGCTACGAAGACAGGGAAATTGTCGATACTATCCGTTCTTATTTTGGCACAGAGGTTTTTACTGAAGGAAGACTGGATTTCAAGAAGATGGCCCGCTGTGTGTTCCAGGACCCCCAAAAGAGGGAAGTTATCAACAAAATGATTCATCCCAGAGTGATGGGGATGTTTGATGAATGGGCAGAAGAGCAGCATGCCCCGTCGGTGATGCTGGAATCCGCTATTGTGTACGAGAACGAGTTGGAGAAGTTCTTCGATATGGTGATTGTGGTGGATGCTCCGCTGGAGGTGCGTTTGGAACGTATCAAAAAACGGAATCCTAACCTCACACATAAGGAAATTATGGACCGTATCAACGCCCAAATGCCCCAGGAGGAGAAGTGCAGGCGGGCGGATATGGTGATTGTTAATAGGGGTCAGTGATCAGTGATCAGGGGTCAGGGGTCAGAGGTCAGAGATTAGGTGATAGGTGTTAGTGGTCAATAGGGACGCAATTCATTGCGTCCGCACGGGGAACACGCACGCAATGTAGGGCTGCAATTCATCGCATAAATGTAGGGCTGTCACATTGTGGCAGCCGCAGAAGAGGGAAAGTCAGTGATCAGTGATCAGTGATTAGGGGTCAGGGGTCAGTAGGGACGCAATTCATTGCGTCCGCACGGGAAACATGCACACAATGCAGGGGATGCAAGACATTGTGTCCATAAAATGTAGGGCTGTCACGTTGTGGCAGCCGCAGAAGAGGAAAAGTCAGTGATCAGTGATCAGTGATTAGGGGTCAGGGGTCAGTAGGGACGCAATTCATTGCGTCCGTAGAATCAGGGGAAAAACGGTTTTGGTAACGTAAACATAATTCAAAACGGGATGAAAAAAATATTACTGGGCATTTTTGTGTTCGCATTTGTATGGGCACAGGGCCAGAGTTGGTATAGTACCGACGAGTTTACCGAAGGAATGGAATGCACCAGCGTGACTGTGGGCAAGAAAGCCTCTGCCGATGGCTCGGTGATGACCTCACATACCGATGACAGCGGCCGCTCGCGCACCAATATTACCGTGGAAAAGGCAGCGGACCATCCGGCGGGTGCTATGGAAACCCTGTACAAGCGTGTTTGGGCCAAGTCAGAGCCGGGCAAAATGAACCGCTATGACAATATTCCCGTGGGCGAAATTCCGCAGGTGGCCCATACCTATCAATTTCTCAATACGGCTTATCCCTGTGTCAACGAGAAGCAGCTGGCCATTGGTGAATCCACTTTTGGTGGTCGCAGCGAGTTGAAATCCGACAGCGGACTCATTGACTGCCAGCGACTTTGCCAGTTGATGCTGGAGCGTTGCAGCACGGCGCGCGAGGCCATCAAAACCGCGGGCGAGTTGATGAAAACTTACGGCTGGATTGATGCGGGCGAGTGCCTGACCATTGCCGACAAGAATGAGGTGTGGCATCTGGAGATTGTTGGTCCCGGCAAGGGCAAACTGGGTGCTGTTTGGGCTGCCCAGAGGGTCCCTGACGACCATATCGCCGTCAATGCCAATGCATCAACTATCCGAGAGATAGACTTGAAAAACAAGGATTATTTCATGGCTTCCGACAATGTGTATGCGGTGGCAGAGGAGAATGGCTGGTGGAGCAAAAAGAGTGGTGAGCCCTTCAGATTCGCCTACGCTTACGCCCCAGAGTCACGTATGATGCTGGCATGCCGCCGCCGTGAATGGCGTGTGTTCGACCTGCTGGCTCCCTCATTGAAATTGGACCCCAACGCCGAGAATTATCCTTTCTCGGTGAAACCCGACTCCTTGGTGAAATTGTCGGATATGGTGCGTGTTTTCCAGGATTATTACGAAGGAACCGAGTATGATATGCGTAAAAACATTACGGTGACGGACAAAGAGGGGAAGACCGTAATCTCCCCGTTGGCCAATCCTTTCATGAAATCGGATGAGTTGAAACTGCATAAGGTGAACGGCGGCTGGCATGCTCATGGGGAGCGCAATATTGCGGTGTGGTTCACGGTGTATGCCACCATCATCCAGTGCCGTAGCTACCTGCCCGATGAGGTAGGCGCCCTGTGCTGGTTTGCCCTTGACAATGTGGCTTCTTCGGTCTATGTGCCGATTTATGCCAATGTCACCGACTTGCCTTCGGAATACAAGACTTGTGGCCGCGAGACAGGTTTCAGCAGGAAATCCGCCTGGTGGGCTTTCAATCGTTTGGGAACCTTGGCATCGCAGCGTTGGGGCGATATGCGCAAGGTGATTGACAATACCTGGCAACCGATGCAGAAGGAGTTTTTTGATAATCAGAAAAACATTGAAGATAAAGCTTTGTTGTTGCTCAAAAAGGGGTATCGTGATGAAGCTGTGAAGATGCTGACGGACTATACCAATCAGTGTGGAATCACCGCCATCAACACCGCCTGGGATACCGGCGATTATATTTGGACGGTGTTTGATGGAGCGTGGTGATTTGGGGTTAGAAGGTTAGAAGGTTAGAAGGTGAGAGGGCTTGTTTGAGTTAATAGTTGATAGATAATAGATAATAGTTAAGAGTGGTTTGATAGAGTAGTAGGGCTGTCATATTGTAGGGCTGTCATATCATGGCAGCCAGTATAGTAACACAAACATAATTCAGAATTCAAAATTCAATGATAGACGAAACCAATATTCACGAAACTGCGGTGGTAGACCAGCCTTGCCAGATTGGCAAGGGCACCAGGATTTGGCATTTCTGCCATCTGATGGCGAATTGTACCATCGGCGAGGAGTGCAATCTGGGCCAGAATGTGTTTGTCGCTTCGGGTGTGACCATCGGCAATAAGGTGAAAATTCAGAACAATGTTTCTGTGTATGAAGGGGTTACTCTTGAGGATGAGGTTTTTGTCGGTCCGTCTGTGGTATTTACCAACGTCATCAATCCCCGAAGTGGGGTGGTGCGGAAAAACGAGTATAAATCCACAGTAGTTGCCCAGGGTGCCACTATTGGGGCCAATGCCACCATCGTTTGCGGACACCGGATTGGTCGCTACGCCTTTGTGGGTGCCGGGGCAGTGATTACCCGCAATGTGCAAGATTTTGAGTTGGTGATCGGCAACCCCGCCCGTCATGCCGGCTGGATGAGTGAAAATGGTCAGAAACTGCAGTTCGATGCCGAGGGTTTTGCTACTTGTCCTGCTACGGGAGAAAAATATCAATTGACTGAAAACAAGGTAGTTAAATTAAAATAACCATTCCATAATCTATTCAAAAATGAAAAAAATCCTGCTTTCATTATTGCTGAGTTTCTCATGTGTGATGCTGTTTGCCCAAATCAATTATATCGATTTGGAAGGTATCTTCAAAGGAAAATACAGTTATGACAATATCAAGAACCTGACATGGCGACCTGAAACACAGCAATATGCTCACATAGAGGATAATACGATGGTGCTGACCGATGCCAAGAGTGGCAAGGACCAGACTTTTATGACTTGTGAGCAACTGGCGAAATCATTGAAAGAGGATGAGGTGAACCGTTTTCCTTCGTTTTACTGGATTGGCAAGGACAAACTCTATTTTCCAGCCTTTGGCAAAGTGTTGGATCTGACTACCAATGCGGTCAGTGAAATTGACATGGAGGATGTTTTTGATTATCAGTTGGAAAACTTCCTTTTTGTGGCCAAAAGAGACGGCTATGTATATGTTCAAAGTATTTTAAATGATTATAAACCAATACTTTTATGTCCTGACACAGGAAAAAATATTGTCTTTGGCGAGAGTGTGCACCGTAGTGAATGGGGTATCAATGAGGGCCAGTATTTTTCACCGAAGGGCAATTACATCTGCTTTTACCGCATGGATGAGAGCATGGTGGAGGATTATCCCCTGGTGAACACTTCTACCCCGATTGCCACGGTAGAAACGATGAAATATCCCATGGCAGGCCGCACCAGTCACGAGGTGAAGGCTGGTATTTTCGATGTAAAAGCGTCGGTAGCCAAAGGCAAGGCGGTGTACCATTACATCAAAACTGACAAGGCCGATGGGGAATTTCTGACCAATATCACTTTCTCTCCTGATGAGAAATATCTGTATATCACGCATCTGAACCGTGCGCAGAATCATGCTAAACTTATTGAATATGACTTGCTTAAAGGTAACAAAACTCGCGTGCTGATCGAGGAAAGCGACAGTCGCTATGTGGAACCTCAGACTCGTCCCATCTTCTTGAAAAATAACCGTTTCCTCTGGCAGACCCGTCGTGATGGTTGGAATCATATCTACTTGTATGATTTGAATGCGGGCACCAATACCCTGCTTACCCAAGGCAATTGGGAGGTGAGCGAAGTGCTGGGACTGGATCCGAAAGAGGAGAACATTTTCTTCCTGGCCTCATTGGATAAGCCTGTAGATCAGTATGTTTGCAAAGTGAACATCAAAAGTAAAAAGGTAGAAAACCTGACTCCCGAATCGGGAACTCATACTCCCCGCTTCTGTTCAGATATGACTTATTTCATTGATTATTTCACCAATCTGGAAACACCCCGTGAAATTTATCTGAAAAGCAGTAATGGCAAGATTTCCAAGCTGTTGAAGGCTTCCAAGAATCCTTTTGCGGACTGCACCATGGGCAAGGCTTCTATTTTCAGCATCAAGAACAAGGCGGGCGATGACTTGTATTGTCGCATGATTCTGCCCCCGAATATGGATCAAACCAAGAAGTATCCTTGCTTGATTTATGTGTATGGAGGTCCTCATTCACAGTTGGTTACGAATACTTTCATGTCGGGAGGCACCTTCTTGTATTACATGGCACAGCAGGGTTATGTGATTTTCACCTTGGACAACCGTGGCACGGCCAACCGTGGTGCGGATTTCGAGAAATGCATCCATCGTCATCTGGGCGATCTGGAGGTGGAAGACCAGATGTGCGGCGTGGAATACCTGAAGTCACTGCCGTATATCGATGCGAACCGTATTGGTCTGGATGGCTGGAGCTATGGCGGTTTCATGACCTTGTCGCTGGTGACTCGCCATCCCGAGGCCTTCAAGGCTGCTTCCTGCGGTGGCCCGGTGGTGGACTGGAAATGGTACGAGGTGATGTACGGCGAGCGTTACATGGACACTCCGGAAGAGAACCCCGAAGGTTATGCCAATGCCAGCTTGTTGGACAAAATCAAGAATGTGAAGTGTGATTTGCTGGTGATGCACGGTTGTCAGGACCACACTGTGGTTTGGCAGCAGTCGTTGGAGCTGATGAAAGAGGCGGTGAAAGCCGGCGTTGAGGTGGATTATTTCCCCTACACCATCCACGACCACAATGTAACGGGTATTGAAAGAGTG
>Ga0265300_10000546_pt1 | contig 39413 bp, 50 predicted proteins | sample AusTroGonzalo_MG_FD_193482 | JGI IMG/M metagenome (GOLD analysis project Ga0265300, IMG submission 193482) | Bovine rumen microbial communities from tropical cattle in Woodstock, Queensland, Australia - Gonzalo_03 | ecosystem: Host-associated > Mammals > Digestive system > Stomach > Rumen ...
GTAGATTTCAGTTATCTGTTGTATCCCATCTTCAATTATATTTTATGAATGTATCACTTGAGTAATAATTTCAAGGTCAATAACTACTTGCATCTACTTGAGTTGTACTTTGATTTGCTATTGTTCAAGTTCGTGGAAATCAATAATTATTTCATCGTTGATAATATTTACCACAGTTAGCTTCTGAAAGTGTATCTCAACTATTCCATACTGTTGTAGCTCATAAATTTTTGTCAGCTATTGTTATCCAATTTTGTCAGTTACTACTTAAACTTATTAGTCAGTCTGTGCTACTCCAGAATATTCAACCTGCTTCTATACTTGTTCAATATAGTTTTGTCCAAGAGGATGTAGGTATAGTAGGGGAATTCTTAAAACAACGAACAGAGAAACCGGAAGCACGGCTGTAGTTACCCTGGGGACTAAGAGCAGCCGAACTGAAGTATAGGTAGTAGGCGTAATTCGCACTATAACGAGAAGAAGACCAATAGTACCCGCCGGTACCCTGATTGGTAACACCAGCAGACGAGTTGTAACGGTAACCTGCCATAGGTATTTTTAATGTCATTCAAAAATTAGTTCAATCTCTACTTCATCAACCTAAAGCTGTTCGGATATCTTTTACAGCTTGTCGTTCTGTATTAAGTGGCACGTGAAACCCATCTGGTGCAGGTCATTGCATAGCTGAGTAGTCGTGAATATCTCAGATTTCTATTCATTTTCAAGCGTTATATTCAGCTCATCATATCTCTATATCTCCACTACCTAATAAGGAGTTTCAGTTTACTGTTTTAATATTTGTTCATGAAACAAGCGTTGCTTGTTTTCATGATATGGTTGTGTCCATAGATGAAATCTTATCATAAACAGTGTTTTTAGATGGTGCTATTCAAGTAACTCAATCCCAACTAGCACCGTATGCTTCATCACTTACTGCTCATCATGTAGCAGCAGATATATTATCATCCACATATTTCTTAGTAGCTGGCTGATAATATCATGTTGGAGTAAACTCTGTTGTATTTGTCTTAGTAAGTACATCACTTGTATTAGCCTTATTTGATATTGTAGTATCCATAGAGCTTATCTTGTCGTATACAGCATTCTTACTTGGTGCCGTTGTTGTTACTCAATCCCAACTACTTGCATAAGCTGTATCTGAAACCTGATTAGTATCTATATTTCAACTTCAAAGTATCGATGTAGAATTAATTGTTTTAATGTTTGTTCAGCTTACTAACGTTGCTTGTTTTCAGTTTAAAGCTGTTTGTAAATCTGTTTGGTCTGATAACGTTCCTGTTATATCTCATCGCTCTGCTCAATTAGGTATAGTATATTCTTCTCAATTCATAACCATTTTTGTTAGAACTTTAACAGGTATTGGTGTCACATCATAAAATGTCATATCTTGGCTATATGTTGTGCTTCAATCTAATGCAGTTCATCATACACTTGTAGCTATCGCAGTTACTCACGAAACTCAGTACCAAGATTGGTCATTTAATACAGTATTGACAGTATATGAGCCATCAATTTCTCATGCACTTCGCAGGATACTTTGTCAAGTTTTGTTATAAACATCATAATGATAGAACTTAGGCATAATCTAAATAATTCTGATATAAAATTAAGATACTGTTTCATAAATCCAATAACTATTTCAGTCTGTTGCTTTTGAACTTGGCAAGTCATCATAATCATCTTGTGTAATAGGAATATTGTCGTGCAATGCTAGGCTTCAATTACTTGACTGGTTAGTTGTAAAGCTTCAAATTGAAGTTCCTCATTGTGTCACAGATATTGTAGCATTTCATAAATCAGAACTATTTAATTTCTTATATACTTGAGCTTCAGTAGCGATAGCAGTTCAAGAATTTGCAGCGTCAGAAGTTTTGCTAGGCACAACAGGACTTGTTGAGAAAGTTTTAGTTCATGCTATAGTCTGGTTCCCAGATAATTTTACTACATTTCAATCTAATGTAGATAAGTTACTTGCTACTGTATATACTTGTGCTTCTGTAGCTATTGCTGTACCTGTATTAGTTGCAGCTGCTGTCTTAGAAGGTACTACAGGAGAAGTAGTAAATGTTTTAGTCCCTCAGATTGTTTGATTAGAAGTAACATCTACAAATGAGCTTGTATCAAATACTCATCCTAACACATCCCAAGTCTCTCAATCCCAAGCTAAGTTAGAACCTGCTGGGAATTTAGGATCTGTTGTATGAGCTGTTTCTACATTATAAACATCTCAAGCTGTTAATCATGTACTAGGCAAGTCTGCATAAGTAGATACTGTTCCTTTATAGATATAAGCATTACTTACTTTACCTTTAACATAATCAGCTATAGATTTAGCAGCGATTATTCATGCTGTTGTAGAAGTACCAGCATCTAAATCTGATTTAGACACTTCGCTATAAGTAGTGTCTTCCCAAGGGACATTAACTACTCATTGTCAGCTAGAATTTACTTGTAAGGCATAAGTCCTATTAGCTGTACTTGACACTGCTTGTGCTGCCGTACTTTGAGTTGTGTCACTTCATAATTTTATTACTCATGCTGTAGAGGATGTCGCAGCTGGTGTTGGCTGTGTTAAGTCATAGGCCTCTCAGTTAAGAATCAGTTTTTTTAATCTTTTTGCCATTGTTTAATAAATAATAAGTTAAAATGTTTAGTATTCTTCATAAATGAAGTATCTTTTGTCATCTCCAGCTGTTCAAGGCGTATTCTCATATTCCTCTCGTGTCATTACAGGCACAGAGTTGAATCAAGCATTGTTGTTTAGCGTAGTGATGTTATCTCATGGCTGTATAGATGTAGTCCCTAGCTCAGCTCAAGTAATAACTCACGGCTCAACACTTATTATATTGCCAGAGTTTAGGTCTATACCATCCCCCTCAGTAAGTTTCTCTTGGTATTCACTTAAATCAAAGTTTCATCATAATACATCCCAATCTGTACCAGTCCATGCTAGATTTGAACCATCTGGGAATACTGGTGCAGTTGTATGTCAATTAACTACATTGTACACATCTCCAGTTTTTAGTCATGAGGTAGGCAAATCATCATACGAATTTACACTTCCCTTGTATTTATATAATCAAACTCCTCAACCTCATCAGTTATTAGTAATAATTTGTGTCATTGATTATTGTTTAATATCATAAAGGCATCTCTGGTTCTGCTATTCACTGCATATCTACTGGTGCATTAACTCATCCCTCTCTTATTTCTCCTAATCCCTCACTCATTCACATATCCATCCCCTCATTCATTCACATATCTAATCATTCTGACATTCATTGGTTTAAACCATAAGCATTTCATGGATTGTTCTCTATTGGCATTCATAATGCTTGCATCATTTCTTCATCACTCATTCAGCTTTCTTTTCTTTTTACATTTACATCATACTCATCTCTTATCTCTTTAGGTAACTTCTCACTAACTACTGTATCTACTACCTTCTTTAACTGTGTCTCTAATCTCTCTACTTGCTGTAATAACTGTTCTATAGTTACTCTGTTAGACATAGTCTCATTTATGTTAGTGTTGCTCTCTATTATCCTCTGTGCTACGTTATCATCTAATACACTTAATTCTGAATCTAAATCAGATTTAAACTGTGTAAGATACTGTGCTAATAAATCTAGTTTACCATTGATACCAACGAAATTCTTAGAGTTGTTTCAGTCATTAGTTGAACTTGTATCCACTACTGATTTTGAAATATTCTCTAGTGATTTTCATAGTAGGTCTAACCTATCAAGTATGTCCACATATTTACCTCTCATTACCTTCTTAAAGTCACTTAGTTCTTCTTTCAGCTTTTTATCATCATAATTTTTTATTTTCTTCTCTATTGCTTTAGCTAGCTTGTCAGTCTGGTCGAATCTTCAAGTAATTCAGTCTTTTAGAGTTGTGAAGTAAGGGGCTGCAGTTCTACCCCAAGAGTATTTGTTAGTATAGGCATCAAACTCATTACCTCAGAACTTATATCTATCATAATCGTTCTCTAAAGCTGAACCACCATCAAATACATATAAGTAAACCTTGTCAGGATTATATTTATCGAAGTTGTATATATACCAACCGTAACCTAACTCTGTTAAGGTTCAGTCTTCTATATATTTGTTCCCAGCTCTGTCTATGATAGTAACCTTAGGGCTTAATCAAGTCTTAGGTACTCATCAGTCTGTAAAGCTAACTGCAATTTGTTCCATAAGTTATTTGTATTGATATAAATTAATCTTCTTCATTTTGCTGTGCTTCTATATCCCATTTGTCTATGAAGCCATTAACAATCTTTTCTAGCTTATTCTTAGATACAGGTTCTCATTCAATTTTCTTTAGTAGGTTCTTGTAATCCTTAACAAATTCTGGTATCTTATTGGCTATCTCAGCAGCATTATATGATGTCTTCATGAATCATGTAGATCATAGCTGTTCTTGTAACATTGATACCAAAGCCTTAGATAAGAAGTTAGTAGTACCAAACGATAATTTACCGAGTATTCTTGAGATAGTCTTTCATATTCCACTAGCTAATCAGCTTTCTTTTATAGCTTTCTTATTAAAGTTAGCTTCAGCTTTCTTTATGTTCTTTAATCACTCTTGTATTGTATAAAGTGATGAAAGCTGGCTATCTCTTTTTCTTAAGTCTTCTCCGATATCTAATCATTCTATAATTCAGTTTACTTTCTCCATGTTCTTAGCCCATTGCTGTGCTTTATCTGTATCTTTGTATTGATTAGTCTTATTGTTATATACTCTTTGATTTAGAGTATTACCTTCTCTCCTTATCTCTAAGATAGTCTCAGCTGGCAAAGTTCAGTTTTTTAATGCTCTCTTATAAGATTCAAATGTGGTAGCTTTAGTTCTATCTACATCTTTATAATGCTCTATAATTCTGTCTAGTAATGTATCTATTGGATAGCTAACTACTTTCTGAGTAGTTTTGTTACCATTACTGTCTAATACTTCAGCATCTTCTGGGAGTCATAAATCTGACTGTCAGAACCTCTTTTCTTCTCATTTAGCTATCTCTGTTTGTTCATTCTTTAATCTATTAACAGTTTCATCCACATTCTTCTGTAAATCATCTATATTTTTAATCTTATCTAGTTTTCATTCTTCGTTTAGCATATCTAATCATCTGGATGCTGTTTTACTTGTTTCGATTTCTCATTGCGTAACTTTCTGTGCAGCATTTAGTTTGTCTTTCTCTAGATTAACTTGTCTATTCTCTTTTGCATTCTCCTTAAGGGCATCCATTCATCATTGGATATCTCATTTCTTTACCTTCTCAAAGCTGTCTTTCCATCATTGAACATCAGCATCTTTAATCTGATTGAACTTTCTCTTTCATCATCTCACTAATGCCAGTACGTTTCAAGCCACGAAAGCATCCCAATCAGCTTTATCTTGTTCTGTTTGTAAACTATCTCTTATTTGACTAAATCAAGGTAGTTTATTTATATTCTCTCATACAAAGCTAAGCGAATCTCCTAATAATTCAGGCGCTCGGCTCATATTATCATCATTAGCTAATGTTGAGAATCATAGCTTAAATAAGTTATTCTTTACTAAGTTCGTTCCTTTTAATCATCATGCAGTGAATGCTATGTCTCATAATCACATAGCCATTTTAGTGAATGCACTTCAATATGTAGGAGTGTATTGTTTTTGATTGGCCTCTTTACTTGCCTCAAAGTCTTTCTTAGCTTGTGCTAAATCTCTATCTGTTAGATTAGCTGGTACAGTTCAATATTTATCTTGTACATAATTTCAGAAAGCCACTGCATCTAAGTTTTGTTGTGATGTTCTATTCTGGTCTGTTCATGCTAAAGATCTATCTAAGAAATCTTTTACTCATTCTCATCGCTTTGGTGTCCAACCAGCCATTCATTCTGCTATTCATTCAACTTTATCTCATACTTTATCCCAAGTAGTTTTCTCTATCCACCCTAAATCTTTTCATAAATCCACAGCATCTTGTTTATTATAAAAGTATTTATTAAAGCTGTCTTTATATTCTGGATTAGTCTCTAAGAATCATGCTATTACTCACTCATCTGTTAAATTCATCATATCGCTAGCCTTATATCACATCTTAATATATTGATCTTTTATAAGGTCAGCTAAGTCAGCTTTCTTAACTTGAGAATTATAAGTATTCTTAGTCTTTGTGTCTTTAGCATTACTTGCTTTATTGATAAGGTCTAATTTTATCTGTTGTCTTCAAGCATTAATATCTGCTTGTTTTTGTTTGTTCAATGCAGCATTATATAATCATTGGACTACTTGTTGTTTCTCAAAGTCACTTCAATTAACATAATTCTGTTTTACATAATTCAGAATTTTCTGTTCATCATCTACTGATATTCACTTAAACATTTGTGATGGGTTAGTGACAGTTGTCTTGACCTTACTTACATCAAAAGTCATAGGTATAGCTTCTTTGTCTGCTTTCCTAAGATTTAACTGTGTGTTAGGTCTGCTTATTTTCTGTGAAACCATTTAGGTAATATATCATTATAAAATTATTATAACGATGCGAATACTGCATCATAATCTATATCTCAATTATTTACTTGTACGTTTGAGTTTCCCATTCACTTCATAGGTTTTATGTTGGTTCATCATGATTTTGAGTTTCAACCATACATATTATTAATATCGTTTAATGTTAGCTCTCACATTCAAGCATTCTTCGCATAGGAATTATATATGTTAAGCAATTCTTGTTTATATTCTTCTTCTCACATCTGTGGTGCTAATGCAGATGCAGAATCTTGTATTCTAGGCCACTCTCACTCTGTAAGGCTACCAAATGTAGCTCAGTTTTGTTTCATCTTCATGAGGTTATCCATAGTCAAGTTTTGTGTAATGAAGTCTAAGTATCTTCTATATGTTCATATACTAGAACCATAATCTCATGGAGTATATTGAGTTATCTTTGATGCAATTAGTTCCTCCCTTCAAGGATAGTTTACCATTAAATATCATAGTTTGTCTAGTATATCTACTGTTGAAGCATCTGGCTCTTTTGCTAAACCTTGCAAGTAATTGTTCCTCATTGATAAATATGTTCTTTCATCGTATCACATATTTTTTAACTTAGCCCATTGGTCTTTTGTAAGTTTTGTTGGGTCTTTCTTGAAGAAATCTACTAGTAATGGATCATATCAATTATTATTATCTCCACTTCATCATCTAAACATTCAGTATGTATCGTAGTTATATCAGCTATCATGCTTTGCAATAGCAGCTGCAAATTTAACCGTATCTAAATCTTTTATTTGAGTATTAGCGCTAACTCCTAATTGTTTAGCCACACTTTCAGCATAGGCTTTTGGATTATTATTGTCAGAAGCTGGTGCATATTTAGCGAAAAATTCATATAATGTTGCAGTGGCAGGGTAGTTCTTACTATTTCCGTTCTGTGCATTCTGTATTTTAGCAACCAAAGCATCAAATCAGTCTTCTGGCGTTTCAAATACTGCAAATTTACCATTCCTTCATACTTCTCAAACATTTGAATCCGTAATGTTTCATGGATTATTATTCTTTAATCATGCTCACTTCATTCAGCTTTCTGTAAAGTTCATAACTAAAGTATCATTATTATAAGTTCATCAAGCTACTCAACTTCATATAGCAACTCATCATACACTTTCTAATGAATAAGTACCATCTGGATTAACTGTAAATACATATCATGTATCTCATACTTTTTCAAAAGATACAGTTGGGCTTAATCATCCACTAGATAATGTGGCGAACTCTGGTTTCTGTCTTAAGAACTTTAAGAAATTATCTTCTAATGCTTGACTTAGGCTTACTCCATTCTTCTTTGCATAAGCCATAACATCATTAATAACTTGAGCCTCACTTCTTTGGATAATGTCTCAGTATTTAGCATAATAATCATCCAATACTGACTGTAAAGCCATCTGTTTCTGTGTATCTGTTCAGTTATCTGCTTGGTCTAGTGTTACATTAGTAGCAGCATATTGAGCTTGAGCTAATTCTGCCATTCATTGTGGAGTATAGTCATAGTACATTCAGTAATCTTTTTGTAATAATGCTACACTATCTTTACCAGCTTGCATTTGTGACTTTCTTTCTCATTGTAGATAGTTTATAGTTCATTGAACTTTAGTCTGACCTACACTTAAAGTGTCTAATGCTTTCTGTATCTTATTTCATCTATCACTTGTAAGTAACATAATAGTAGATAAATCTGCATCTGGATATTGTTCAGTTAAGTCACTCTGTAAGTTTTTCAAAGCATTGTTTAGCTTTAGCCTTTCAGCCTCGTATTCACTATTTTCTTCAACTAATTTCTTTTCTTCTTCACTAGGTTCTACATAGTACCTGTCATCTATCCAGTCTTTGTTCTCATCTACAAAGAATCAATTATCTACACTCCATTTATACCAATCTCAAGCCATTCCAGCTTGTTGAGCAGTTTTCTCTAAATAGCTTTCATTCATTATTTGAGTTTCTGCATCCTTTCTTGCTCATTGGATTTCTGCATATCTTTGTGGATCAATATTCTTGATATAGTTAAGATAATCTTCTGAAACTGAACCATGTGCCAATCAGTATCATACATCATCAGAACTCATATTATCATACTGATTGTATTTCTTCATGTTATTATAATAGTCAGTCAAGAATTTCTCTTGTTCTGGTGTTCTTCATTTTCAAGCTATAAAGAAATTATAGAAGCTACTCCAGTCATCAAATAAATCTGGATTAGTTATCCTGTATTGGTTTAGATTATTAGCAATCTCATCCATTCTAGCTTGAGAATTGTCTTGATAATCCCAGTTCCCATCGTTCTGTTTTTGAGTATTAACGTTATTGTTTGTTGGCGCTGGCTTAATAGTCAATCATCTACTTGCTAGATTAGATTTTAAGTTAGGATTATTGTTTAATGCTGACTGCTGTTGTTCGTAGCTTAAGTTATTCCAATAATTAGATAAATCTGAACTTGTACTCTTAGCAGTTGTAGTTGCAGTAGGAGTAGTAGTTCAGCTTTTATTTACTTCATAATATCAACTCTGAGGATTATATGTGTATTGTCCTTGTCATTGATTTACATAAGGGCTAGAACTAGGGTCTTTGGTAGTAGTTCAGCCTTGTCATTGATATTCTGGTTTAGATACTACACTCGTTGTATTAGTCTTAGCTGTAGTTGTAGAAATGCTTGTAGGTGTAGTATTAGCTGGTGTAGATGCAGTAGTAGATGTAGGTTTATTACCTCACATCTCACTAACATACCTATTAGCATACTGATTACCTATATAATCACTTCCTTTAGTTTTTAATATGTCAGCATATTGCTGTTTCTGAGTAGCATTCATGCTCTCATAACTCTTTTTCCAATCTTCATAAGTTTGTGCCATTTATTAGCTTTTAAGGTTAAATTTCCTTATTTGGAATAATTGATATTTAAAGTTGGTTTTTCAATTAGGTATTCACTATCACTATTGACTTTCTTCTTTATTTTCTTCTGATGATGGTTTTCTTCATCATGGTCAACCTCATCATTTTTGTTTCGGTGGCAAATCGTGGTTCATAATCTATAATATTAATAAATAAACTTTGCTAAGCATATCATTCTGGAGGTCAATTCATTATCCTCCTTTTGCTTCAATTAGGCGCGATAAAACATAAATATCTATATCAATCATCAGCATATGCTGCATCTGATGCTCGTATATATCAAGCCTTACTGCTTCATACATTTACATTTCATCCATACCATGAATCTGAGCTATAAGTCCTTCTTTTAGTTCAGTATTCATCTATATAGTATATTCTAAGGATATCATCTGATTCTAGTCGTATATATCATGGGTCTCATGCCGATGATTCAGAAAAGCTACTATCATATGCTATTCTATGTTTATACCCTCCATCCCCCCAAGTTGATTGTGCACCATCTGTATAACATAAGTTTTTTCATTCCACTCGTAAATATCCACAATCACGGAACCTAGTGTTAAATGAAAGATTGCTGACCGTTATCTCAGGAGAGTAGAAATCTATTACTCAATCTGATGTATAGTAGTGTACCCTATATCTTGATGAAGAAGGCCATATTTCATCACTGTCTACTCAGAAATAAGAGTATCATCATCGGTAACCATCTCTAGCTATTGCGAGATCAAACCAAACATATGTCGTTTCCAACCATGTATTATTATAATACATCTCGAACCCTCAATAAAGATAGTTCTCATAATTATCTGTAGATTCTAACTTAAAAACACTACAAAAAACTTCGTTTCATACCTGAAATCACGATAAATTAAAAGAGGTAGTCTCATCTACAGCAGATACACTATCCCATTCTGATGGTCGTGATGGCACCGTTGGATTAAAATCCACACCATAAAAATTCTGTATGACCCTTCAGTCCACTGCTACTCATTTACCTATCTTATTATAGCTGACACTTATTCCCATTTTTGATATTAATATAAATTAGTTCAAACAGGGATTCTTAATTTAGCTCATTTTAAATCAAATGTGTCTCTACCTGTCATACCTGCAAAGTCTGCATTTATCAATATTCATCAGCTTCCATCTACACTTCATCCTACCATATATCATACCATGCTTCATCAGTAATAGAACTCTATCCTATTATTACTAGGGTTTAGTTTAATTGCTGTCCCACTTGTACTACCTGCTGTTATCGTTGTTCCTGTTATATCTCATGCTGTTATACTTCATAAGTTAGCAGAGATTGCACTAAGCTCATCTACATCTATCTTAGATGCAGTTATGGCTCATGAACGTATCTCGCTAGATGTAATAGTATTACTTGCTATTTCATTTGCTGTAATACTATTAGCAGCGATATTATCTGCTGTTATTAATGTACTCTGTGAATTTGTGCCAAATGCTTGATATGAAGCCTCCTTTCAACTTGTTGTTGGTCATGCTACACATAGCAATATCTTTCACTCTCATACTGAATCTGCAGCTGTTGTTGTATAATAAACTCAATTATTATTCTGATCGTAATAAATGTATGTCATCGCTGATAACGATGCACTACCACTAGATACTGATAGGCTAGTACCATCTGGGAGATAAATATATCAGCTACTCCAAGAGATACTATTGTAGGCACTAGAACTCCATGATATATTTGTACTCCATCATGCTATACCACCTCATCATTCTCATCATTCTGGATAATTATATGTTGATACCTCAGCATTAATTTTAAAAGTATTTACTCATGGTATTTCTGTATCATAACCAGTAGTAACATCAGATGTCATATTATGTAGCGCCTCTAATGTACTCACTTCTGGTATATAATCATAATCTACTACAGTAGCCATTAGTCTAACATATCATTATAATATAAATCTGCACTATATAGATGTGTATCTGCTCAAGTTAGCACGAATTTGAATTGTATCCATTGAAATCTGCAATTTAGCTTAAGACTTGTAGCGAATGGACTTCTCATATCACTTGTAGCCACCAATCATCAACTTGGGCTTATCTCTGTCCAGCTTGATACATTATCAGTCCTATAATAAACCTTAATATTTCAGCTATTAGGTATCTTGTATCCTATTCTGATATACACACATTGCTTAATCTCTGATAGGCTAGTACCAAAGTATGCCATAGTCTGCAATTCTCCATCATTAGCACTTACAGTATTTACTCCAACCTTTCAACTCTTAGAAGTTAATATATCTTGGTAGTTACTTGCTAAAGCTCATATCTTAGCTCATGTGTATGTCCACATTGCTAGCACCTCAGAGTAGTTCTTATTTTTAGCTCAATAGATATAAACTCAGTCAATACCTCATATATACATTTTATCATCATATACACAGATACTGTTAGGGTTATCTGAGAAGTTGTTAAATCTCTTAATAATATAGTAGTCGTATCAATTCAGTAATCATAATCCTTTATTACTTACTAGATAATGTTTACCTTTATAGATACATGATTGATAGAATTTATATCAGTCCATAGGTATCCTCTCATTGATAGCCTCTTTAGAGTTATCCCATAGTCAGATTTCATTTTTCATATAACTTTTCTCTATTACTATTCTTGTGTATCCACCTAAGTAATCCAAGAGTTTAACTACACAGTTAGAGGAAAGAGTAATCTTATCTACAGCTGTAGATAAAGCATTGTAAAGAACTACTTTTATCTTATTCTTATCTCATACACATAAGGTAGAAGATGTCGCTTGTAATGGATGATATTCACAAGAAGTCAGAGTAGCAACCTCTGTTGGATTAGCCCAGTCTGGACTTGAATAACTAAAGCTAAGTAGTTTTGTATTTGTAGTTACAAATATCTTATCCCCAAATATTTCAGCATCTCTAACATTTCAACCAGATAGGGAAGTCCCACTATCAATAGTTCAGTTTAAAGAGTTGAATACATATACTTTGCTACCACTAAATACAGCCCATGTGTCAGCATCATACTGAAGCATCTTTACAGGAGTTCAGCTTACGCTAGCTTGAGATATATTAGCAGTAGGGCATGGATATATACTCCTCATATCTTCTCTTATCTCTAAGTCTTCAGAGTAATAAAAGCTATTCTGAATACCTGTGAATAGATCATCAGATAATCATCAGTTAGCCCCCCTAAATATAGGTCAGACTTTTTGCATTTTTTTAAATGGGTCAGTTGCCATCTGTTAGTAGTTTAAATAGTTTAAATCTGGGAAGTAAGCAGTGTCTGCTAATTGTCATCTATCCATAATGTTCTGAATAGCCTTGATCTTCTCACTATCATAGAAAGCTCTGCTATTAGTTCTAGCAGTCTCAAAGTTCACTCACATATTACCGTACATCCGATATTTCATTCATTCTACTAAGATGTAATGCCACCTAGCAGGGATGAATATATCAGATTCTAGGTCATCAGTTGTAGTTAGCATAGGATTATAGTTAAATCCCCATATTTGCATTTGAGTATTCTCCTTTGGAGTAGGAATTAAATTAAGCTCTGTTCTTGTTATAAAACAAGCAAGTGGCTCTTTAAGGCTTTCCCATTCGTTAGGATTAACTTTATCAACGAAATGAACTGGTAAATCTACCCATTTATTATCCTTATTTTTTATGAATACAGCTTGTATCTTATGGATAGGGAAAGAATGAGATAAATCTCACTCTGTATTAGTGAATGTATATGTACTTTGTCATGCTGTTACATCAACGTTCTCTATATCAAATCAGTATCAACTATCAGAGTTCCTTATATCAGCACCAAAGTCTTCTATGACAAAGTTTAGAAATCTGTATGCTTCTGCATTTGTTACGATGTCCTCTGTACATCATGTTTGTCTTCTAGCTAGGCTTATTATTTCACTAGGTTTCATTAATATAATTAGTAATTATAAATACTTTTTAAGTTGCTCATCTATATCTTTTATCTTTGCTCTATGCTTCTCATTAGTATAGTGCAAGATGCCTTGATAGTTTTTATCATTAGTTAAGTGTCGTAGTTTGCTATGTTGTTCTATTGCTGTCATTAAGGTAGCTTTAAATTCATTCAGTCTTTTCACTTCTTCTAAAGCATCCTCTGCTACCTTTGTTATTACATAACCCTTAGAAAAGAAGCAAGGAATCTGACTAAACTCATGTTCTACATCATAAATGTTATACTTTAGTCATTTATAGTTGTCCTTTATTCTAGCAGGGGATTTATTAACACTCCATATAGCACTTATCGCATGACCATAAGTAGTTTTACCAAACTCTGTACCGTTCAATACTCAGTCAGCATTCTTATCATTGTTATATGTAGCATTTCAGTTATATCATGTACATACTGTATATCTTTTCTCTAATACTCACTTTAATAGTGCATTATCTTTTAGATCTATAGAGTAATAAGCTACTTTACCATACTTCTTACCATAATCAGAGTTATTCCAACAGTCACAGATATAATCTACTCACATAGCTACTAACCATCATTCTCATGGAGTTCTACCATGTTCATAACTACCTTCATCCCATGCTTTTATTGTTGATAATGGGATTTCAACATTAAATAAATCTGATATAGCTCAGATAGGGGAGAATAGTGTACAAGATTTTTGGCTTCGTTTCTGATTGAATTGATTATACTCGAAGATTATCTCATCTTGTTGGTATAATGTAGGCAAAGCATCCAATAATCACTCAGTTAGCCTATAATCTGTGTCCTTTTCTCCTAAGCCATAACAACCGTTAGGCATTTCTTTAATCTCTGGCTCTGTCATTGGTTTTGGCTTAAATCTAAAGTCCCTCTCTCATTCTCTTGGCATTTTGTTATTTGTTAGATATTAAATGTACCATTCCCTCCATATCTAATATCTCTTTAACATTCCCATCCTCTCTGATTACTAGCATTGGTACAGATTCTACATTGAACTCTTTAACACTATTATCATCGAATCTGAACACTTGTAAGTCATATCAGTTATTACCAGCTCGTTTCTGTACGTGAGGCTTCATCATGTGACATCTAGCACAACTCTCTCACTCAATGAATATTGCTTCTTTCATTTTATTTTTGATTACGGTCTAAAGCCTGATTTCTCTGTATGTTTTCTTGGTTCTTCTGGAATAAACACAGTAGCTCAAAGCTGCATTTCCAACAAGTCTCTTTCCAACCTATTCACTGCCTACATTTATCCTCTCCCTCTTTTGTATATCTGAATTTGTCCATTTGTGTTTTGTTATTATCTAATAGCCGATGACTTATACCATTCATACGGATCGTAAGGGTTTTTACTTGATAGTGTCTCTAACAACCAGTCTCTTACATCCTCTCTCAAAGCCTTTTCTGATAGTCAAACAGTGGTTATTAATTGCTCAGCAATCATCTGATTCGCAAATAGTGTATGTATAGCCCTATGCGTTGTATTCCTTAGAAGTTCTATATTACATGATTCAGAAGTTCAGTGTTGCGACTTTGGTAATATGTGGTGTATTGAATAATTGTTTTCTAGTTTTCACATTTAAGCGACTAAACCGTAGGATAAAATCACTATCATCATTGCTACCATTAGAATTATTATTCTAATCAGATTCTTTTCACTCATGCTTCTCTATAGAAGTTAAATCATCCTTCCTATCTTTAGCTATTAGTACTTGTCTAACACTTACAGCTGTCTCTCTATGATAGAATGTCCTTGCTAAAGTCTTGTTAGTTCCCCATGTTCCATTACCGTATAGATAGTCTAGTCTAATCATTCAATGGTCTTCCTTTTTCCTACGAATATTCCATCATAAGTCTGATTTAATAATTTTGTAATCCCACATTCTCTTTTTTGTTTATTTAGCTAAAGACTGTTTAATTCGTAAAACATCAGTCTGTATCTGTGCTAGGGTAGTCTGTATCTCATACATCTGTACTTTTACTGAATCTACCTCATGGCACTTTTCTTCTAAGAGAGATATTCTACTATTAACAGTTGCATATATTCAACCTAAACCAAACACAAATACTAGAAAGCTGATTCGTGTTGCTGGGTTAGTTAAATAATCTTTTATAATGTTCATTCTTTTGTTCACTCAGAAGTAAATTGTTCTTCCAATATGCTATCAGTCTTCTCATACTTAAGACCTTTCTGTCAGTAGTAGAAGCTGATTACCATTATCGTAGCATCTACGAATACTTGGTCTAGTTCCCCTCCCTTTAGAGTCTTATATATCTCAATAGCTACAAGGCTGATTACTATTATCAGTAATACAATCTTTGTAACCGATACTTTTAGAGCTTTCATCGTTACTTAGTTAAGATATAAACCATCCTCTTAGGTTTGTAGGTAGCTATTTCTAACTACCTACTATCTAAGAGAATGAGGGACTAAGCGTTAACTAATACATCGATACATCTCTTTTTACCTTCTGTGAATGTCTTAATTCCATACAAAGTCCAAGCAAGGTAGTTGTAACCAGTCTTTTTTGGTTCTTTGTTCTTTTGAATTGCAACATCTTTTTGGATAACCATGTCAGTACATCCGTATTGACCAGCCCAGCAGTGAGCAACTTGTCATCCTAAAGTAACTCCAGATTGAGCATATGTAACAGATCCGTTAGATAAGATAGTTACATCTGTTCCATCATCGATTGCAGAGATTCCAGCAGCGATTAATTTAGCTCTATCAGCAGCAGAGAACTCTACATAATCATCACTAGCAGTTCCATTAAGCATAGCAGCTAATGCAGCGTGGTCTGCAGCTTTACAATCTCAAGCAGCAGTTGGAGATGTTTTGAAAGCGATAGTTACACCGTTAATAGTTAGGCTATCTCCGTTAGCAACTGAAGACATAGTAACTTTGTTAGAGTGAGCTACGTTGTTTGAAACGAATAGGTTGAAGTTACCCCAAGTTCCCATGTATCCAACTCCTTTCAATACTCCTCTAAGAGCAGCATCAGCTTGGTTGAATCAGTTTACAAGGTTAGTTTGCTGGATAGCAGCTTTAACATCTGGTGTAACTACGAAGAACCAAGGTTTAGTATCTTCGATGTCGTTTGCATTCATCTTAGCTTCAGTTTTAGTGAATACTGAGAAAGCGTTAACAGCTGTAACAGTAATAGGATTTCCTGGAGTTCCTCCTAAATCTCCATCAGATACAGAGTAGTTAGCGTTGATTACTTCTTTTAAGAAAGCACCATCAATATCTTTCTTAAGAGCATAAGTCATACGGTCGATGTATTTGTTAGCAGCATCGTATTTGTTCTGTTTAACATCGATTTCATCGATATATACAGTAGCTTCTTTTGACTTATTAACTACTAAGTATTCATCTGTAGCTGATACATCTTGTACAGTTACATCAGTTCATTTTGTGTAGTTATTAACTACTACATCTGAATAGTATGGTCTATGTACCATATCTCCATCTCTTAAAAGAGCTTGTTCTTCCATAGAAGCAATTTCTCTAGAGATTAATTTTGTCTTAAGTAATCTTTGTGTTCTAGCACTTCGGTACTCAGGACTAAAAGCATCTAAATTGTTAGCCATAATTAAATTCTAAATAATATAAATAAATCTGGATTACTTGATGTATCACTTTGCTACTCTCTCTGTCCTTGCCATTCCATCACTCCATGCTAAGAAGTCATCATCACTCATGTTAGCAAAGTCTTCCATTGAGCTAGGTGTCTTAACATCTGTGTTTGGTTTTGCTACTCCAGTAAGTGTAGCTCATGATTGCGACTTATTCCTATATTGTTCATCCAAAAGCAATGTAGGGTCGTTTTGTGCTGCATATAGTTGAAATGCCTCACTATAGCTTAGGTCTTTTTCAGATCTAAGTTTCTCAATACCTTCCTCATGCCCTTTAGCATTTGGGTATTTCTCATAGAAGTCAGCCTTTTCTTTCTGTGCTTCCTTCTCTAATTCTTGAGCAGCTATCCCTTCTTCAAGTTCTTTAAGTCTGCTCTCTAACTCAGCAGTGTTCTTTACTTGAGCTTTTAAATTCTCAACTTCAGCTCTTGCTTCGTTCCTTTGTTTTAGGAGTTTCATAACAGAATCTTGTTTCTTAGTAGCAGTTTCAGTAGATACTGTAACAGCTTCATCTTTCTTAGGTTCTGGTAGAGTTACCTCAGTAGGTTGTTCTACTGTTTGAGTTGTTTCTTCAGTAACAGAATCGTCATTCTGTGTTGCCTTAGCTTCCAACTCCTCGATAGTTCAATCCAATTCAGCTTGGATTAGTTCATCTTGTGTTGCCATAATCGTAACTATTAAAGTATAAAATGTGCCTTATACTAGGGCGAAGGAGTTACAATTATATTTGGTAGCATAATCTTCATTAAAGGCACTATTAAATCTGACTATACTACTAATATAATACCCTCGACAAGTATGCTTTTTAAAGACCGTTAAGCTCTAAACTTGATAGAGCATTAATCTGTTCATCAATTTCAGCTTCTTCTCTTTCTTCCACATGAGTTTCTTTCACTTTCAATTCCTCTGCTAATTTAGTAGGTAGGTTATCAAAGCATTCTATCCACCAATTCTCTGACCTTACTAAATCATCATCCATATAACTATCTCATTCTAATATATTGTCTAACTTGTATTCATGAGTTCTTCCTAGTAGTCTATCGATTCTCCAGTTCTTGCTTTTCTCTAAGTCTGCTATTAATACATCCTTAGTTTCTTTATCCTTAATCTTTAGACCACCTATCAAACCATCTATAAAGCTGATTTCATGTCTTATCATCTCAGCTTCTGAATAAAGTCTGACTTCTTCTTTTTCTTTTCACTCTAGGATAGCATCGTTCTTCTCTTTCTGAGCATCTTTTAACCCTTGAACGATTTTCTCCCATTCTTTACTCTCTTTAAGAGTTTCTAGTTTTACAATTAAATCCCTCATTCTGTATTATTTTAAGATATAAATTATGCTGTTTCAGTCTCTGTTTCTGTCTCCGTAGGAGTCTCAGTCTCAGTAGGAGTTTCTGTTTCTGTAGGTGTCTCTGTTTCTGTCTCTGTCTCTGTTGGAGTAGGAGTTTCAGTCTCCGTTTCAGTAGGTATAAGATAATCTACCTCTGCTCTTTGTGCTGTTTGTACAGCATCTATTCCATACTGTCTTCTCTTAACTTCTTTCTTTAACATCTTTTAAATATGATTATTAACTAAATAATACTACTAGCTGTAGCACTTCACTGTCAAGGTATTAAGTCTTGCCTTGAAGCGATCTTTTTATCTCATCCTTGTAGAGCTTGTGACATAGCTATATTACTAGAGCTATTTGCCATCTCTGTAAAGGCTGGATTAACTTGTTGCTGTAAAGGTAGTTTCATCATTGCATTCCTAAGAGCTTGAAGAACTACATCTTTAGCTTTTGTATTCTCAGCTTTCTGGAAATATACCCAGAAAGTTCTAAGATATTCTTGTGGATATTGGAACATTGACTGTGGTACTACATCTAAGTTAATCATATCTACAAATCCCATAGCCACTGTTTCATCATTCTCCAATGGTACTAATACATTTATCTCATTTGGTGTCTTTCAGTTACACCTTAAGCACATTCTTGTTGCTATTCTCTTGCTAACTTCTGGGCTAGATGGATTATTAAGCATCATTCATAGGTATTTATCCCAGAAGATTTGCTCTTTCTCATTCTTAGACTGTAAGTCAGCCTTAGTACCTAATATAATATGTGGTATCTGTCTAGTAAAGAAATCATCTTTCTTTAAAGACAGACTTTTTATCTCAAAGTTACTTACTATAACTGCTTTCTTCTCATCAACTTCGCTAAAGTTCTCTTGATATCCTTTCCACCATTCAAACCAGAACCTCTTATCTCCCCAAGCATTAACTTTATTGTTAAGTAGTCCAATAATATTTGAGTTAGCTTGAGCAATTTGGCTTTCAGTAGCTGTTGTTCTACCCCCAGATACGATACCTTGCTGTAAACTATCTATATTAGTGTCTAACATAGCTTCGTTCTCTAATGCTTGTATCATGTTAAGAGAATCAGCTTTAATCTGACTTCTAGGGATTTCCATACCTACATTTGCAAGGTTTTCTACTGTATCTACGAAGATATTTCTACCATTAGTAGTAGGCTTAAGTATATCATCCTTGTTCTTAATAAGTCTTGAGTTCCAGATGAAGTCTCCTCCAAGAGCCTCTTTCTTAGCTTTGATGATGTTTAAGTTGAACAAGATAGTCTTTGCTATTTGTTTATCATCTAGCTTATCACATACAGATTCTCCAAATGGGTCGTTTCTTCTAGGTTTCCAGTAGTTAAGTATAATAGGGAACTCTATCATCTCTGGATTCTTCTTCTCCTCTGCAAGTATAGGTTTTAACTCTTTAATTCTGAGTATTGTTCTCCTAGCATTAGTAAGAGTAACTATGTATTTCTTACCATTAAAGTTAGTAAAGTGATGATAAACATCTAAAGAGAAGTTAGTTTTTAAGTCATCACAACAAGTAGGCATAACATAGTTATAAGCTGAAGCGTAAGCTACCCAGTTTTGTTGTGTTTCTGGGCTAAAGTATGCTCATACTACCTTGTCTAGCTGTTCTTTATCATAGCTACCATCAGCTATTAACTCCATAATAGTAGTTGTGTATTCGAATCAGTGGAATCTATATCATGAACCATCGAAATTACCAACTTGGCTAGGTATAGGGTCAGGAATCCATGACATAGGGTTAATTACCATAAATCTAGGAATCTTTCTCACATCATCCCAACCGTACCTATACCTAATACCTACCCCAAAGAAATATCTATCCTGTTCCTTCTGATAGTATAGTTGTTGATAATCTTGTTCGTTGTTATCGTATTCAGCCATATAATTAAGGTTATCAGCCTTATCTGCTGACATCCATCAGTCTGCACTAGCGAAATTAACTGTTAATCAGTCTGTATAAGAACTAGCAATAAGTGTATCAATAGCATTAGCTGTCATATTGATATTTATCTTGTTAGGATCTTTAGCTTGCTTGTTCCATCTAATAATCCTATCTCTGTACTGCTGTCTTTTATTAACTACATAGTCAAAACCCTCTTGATATTCTCTATCAATCTGGGCTAATAACTTATCTTTATCCTCTTGTGTTAAATTGTTTAAGTCAGTCATTACTTTTGTGTAAAGTAAATTATCGACTAACTAATTAATAGATAAATCAGATTTTTCAATTAAGTACTCACTCTAAATATTGACTTAATATAGAATACTGTCATAATCTATCTCATAAGTTCATGTAATAATCTCACTTTCTTGCTCTAGCTCTTGGACTAGGAATATCATTCTAAACATAATAGCATCTGCGAAGTCTGGAGAACGATTAATCCTTCTCTTAAGCTCTTTTTTGTCCTCTATTTTCACTTTACCATCGGTGTCAATACCACTTATGAATACATTTTCTAATTCTTCTGAAAGTTTATCTCTAATTACTCAGTCTGCATACACCCTAACCAGCCTTTTCTCCATCATTTCCTTAAGTTTGAAGTAACATTGAGCCTTTAGATTAGCATAATTTCTTATAACATACCCCTTTTTCTCTGCTTCAAACTTATAAGGTCTGGAATTATTAACAAAGTTAGTACAACCTCTTAATAGGTCGGCTAATCATCATCCTACTCAGTCAGAATCTATTACTATATTCCTTCTAGGTATTCAGTACATATCCTCTAAATCTCTAATTCTATTAGCTATTTCATCTATAGTATTCCTATCATAATGTAGGATTTTGATACATTCTAGCCCTCTCCATAAGCAAATAACGGTTTTGTCATCTCAAAGCCTTGCAACATCCACACTCATGTATGGAACTTCTTTCTTTTCAATATTAGTCTCGAACAAGTCTTCGATTTCATCATGTCTAAATAGCTTTCATGCTTCTCCAGACCAGTCAAAGTTACCATACAAAAGTCTCTGTTTAGTAATCTCATCTGTTGAGTTCCTTAGCTGAGTGATATACTCTGGATCAACATAATCATTATCTGTTACTAGAGCTGGTATAAAGGTTGTATCCTCTGGTAATGTTCAGCTTTTTCGTGGTGTATAGAAAGTTCTCTTTACCCATCATTGATCTGGGTTAAAAGTACATAAAAGTTTAGGAATAAGTCAGTATTCCTTGTTCTTTTGCCTAGCAATTCTGGTCTTTAATATAGTCACAGCTTGCTCATCTATCTCATTAGCTTCATCTATAAACCCTCCAGTTAGCTCTAGACTTCAGAATCTAGTAAATAAAGGGTCTCATGGCTGAGTAGCACAGTCTAATAAGAGTATCTCACTACCATTATCAAATCTGATTATGTTGTACTTTTTATCTAAGTGTCACATGAATTTCTTAGGTATCTCATAGTCCTGTCATAGCTTATAGTAGGTGTTAACTGTGGTTTTCATAAGGTTAGAAAGCTCTCTACGACCTATAAACCACCTAGTTCATGGATATTTCCATGCCATATACCATAGCCACATAACTCCTATATAAGATTTACCTCATCATGCACCTCCTCCATAACCAATATTCCTATAAGTATTATCAGTCAGAGCTGCCCATGCTTGAGCTTGCTTCTCAGTCATCTCAAAGTTCGGATTGAATGTCTGTACCATCTTCTTTCTCCTCTCAATCTAAAACAGTAACCTCCTCTCATTCTACGACAGTAGGTTGTTTATGCTTAATAGTGATAGTAACCTCTCAAATACCAACAAAGTCTGAACTTTCTTCCTTCTCTGGCTTAAGTCAGATTCTGTTTAATCTATCTTTGATAGCATCGTTACGAACTGCTGCTGGTGTATCCTCATTCCTTATCATATCCATCTGTATATCTAAGAGTTCATCTGCCTCTGTCATTATCTTCTCCCTTAAGTATCCCATAATCTTCTCATGTTTCTTCATCTTATTACCATTAACTCTATCAGCATCATTTCGTAGTTCTGGACTGCCAAGTGTTCATTTAGAAGCTCTATAAGCAGCACTAGCATTTTGACTTACTAAGTATTCATGAGCGAAAGCTACTTGCTTTTCAGTCAGATTTCTTTTCATTGCTAGCTTATCTGGTCACTTATACTTTCAGCTTCATGGCTTACCATCTCTATACATCTGCCTAGTTTCAGTAACAATAGCCTCTTGCTTACCTCTAGGTCTTCCCTTAGATTTTACTTTTTCGGTTATTTTTTCATTGCCTTCTGCCATCTTCTTTTCTTTTCTTCTAAAGAGTGTCCAGTAACCTCTTGACTGGCTTTAAATTCTTCAATCTTTTTGAGTACCTCCTCATTACTCCATCATAAGAATGGTTTTTTACCTGTAATCTGTAAGTATGTCTCTCTAATTCTTAGTGTCTCTGCATCATTTACCTCCTTTTGATACCTATCCTCTACCTCTCTTTGTAATCTAGCTAACCATTCAAATTCATCCCATGTAGGTAGCTGTGAGAATCTATTAACATACATTCTTCTCTCATTGATTAAATTTAATAATGCCTCTGCTTTTTCATTCTCACTCCTCCTTTGGATACCAGCATGGTTGTTTTGGTTTGTTAAGTCCATTCTACTTGAAATAAGATATAAATCTGAATTTTACTTCTTCCCACCATGCTCTGAAACTCCTCATCCTACTCCTGTATTTTGTCTTAGCTGGTGTATGGATCGCTCTATATAAATCCCAATGCCTTTCAGTTAGCCTAGTCTGAAAGCCAGAGTAGTTACAATAGGGTAGTCATTTCTCCCTCATAACCCTCTTATGCACCTCCCATGAGTGCTTAATGTTCCCACGAATCTGTAGGTAATCGTTTAAATCAGCCATTTTTGTATAATTAGAAAAATAAACACTAATTTTGGTGTTCCTCCTCTATTCCCTTCTTGTGTAGCTCTGGATACTTGTTCCAAATTCACTCCCAATTCTGACTAGGCTTGTAGAAATTCTTTGTACTCCATAATCTTTTGTTTTCTTCAATTAATCCTGGAATTAATGTAGCGAAATCCCAGGTTGTTTCGTTTGATTTTTGTAAATAAGCGAGCTTCTTTTGTCTTAGCCGTTCAGATGTTCACTCTCAATATTTTTTGTCTAAATTCTCTCTATAATGAGCATTCACTTTCTCTTTAATAATAGTATCTCATCTAGGTCATGTAGAAAAATTACAGCTCTTACACTGTAGATTAATATTTTTAGGTTCAAGAATCAGATTTTGTATTCTCCTTGATTCTAAATGCCCTCATTGGTGGTTCTCCCATGAGCATTTAATGTCACAACTAATACAATATCCAACTCCATCGGCATCTGAATCCCTTAATCTGCTATTTTCTTGCATAATTTTAGCAGCAAAGTCCATCTGATTCAGCTTTTTCTTCTTTTTTATCTCCTTTGTAGGCTTTCACTCTAACTCTCTTATCTCATTTAACATCCTCTTATGATATTCTCTCTCCTTTTTAGCAATATAAGCATCTCTTTTCTTATTAACTTTAATAGTAAGGTACTCAAAGTCCTTCTTCCACTGCATCTGCTTCTGCTGTAATTCTAATCTATACTTAAATTCAGCCTTTTTTCTCATTTCGGCTATTTTTTTGTCCCATTTCTTCTGTATAGATGCCTTGTCCTTCATTCCCATTTAGAAAAAACTCTATGACTTTGTAAAAATCATAGAGAATATCGCACCTCAAGGGGGTTTTCTTTGTCTTTCATTTTCTAAATACAGTTATTTAGTAATATTTCAAGATTTTTTTCACTCATTTTTTATCATTCCTCTTGCTTTTTGCTAAATTAATTATATTTAATGGGTATTTATATAGATATGTAAAGTAATGAAAACTCGACAATTCATTCTGATTTTCCTTTCTATTTTAGGTATTATGTACTGATTCTTTATAATCCATTCTGATTTATCATCTATAAAAGATGAGATAGAATTTACTAACAGAGAACTTATAAACACTAGAACCGACATCTATTGAATCAATACAGCATTAGATAAGATAAGAGATGAGGCTATTACAACAAGAGCTTGACTCCATAATTGATACTAATCATTCATAACCCAATCCCTAAACTAGAAAGGCATATCTATTTCCCTTTCTTCCGCTTCCTTTTGCTCTACATAGCTTTCTATAAACTCAAATTCTTCCTTACTAAACGGTCACTTTCATGTAAGTAAATAAAAAGCTCTTAAAGCTCATTGTGCCTCATCTCTAGAAAGATTCTTCCATTTGAGAGTGGTTATATCTCTCTTAAGTTTCTTAACAAACTTCTCATCATATACTACCATAATATATTATAATAAAAACTAAAATCATATTGCTTCCATAAACTCTGATTTATCTATATTCGCTCAATACTGATAAACCAAAAACTTATATATCTTCTCTGCTAAGGCTCTATCGCCTCCTTTATCCGTATCCGATAGTTGATATTCTAGATCAGATATAGTTGTATTCAAACTATCAATAGTTTCATTCAGATTTTTTATCTCCTTTTTTAACCTTTCAACTTCATGCATAAGACTAACATTATCTATATCTCACTCTATCAATACATACATCCCTCACTCCTTATACACCCTTCACTTAATAATCATCCTATCTACTAGCTTTCTATCATTCTCATTCTTCCCTAAATGTTTAAGCAACTCCCTCTTTGTAGTAAATTTCATAACTCTAATTCAAAAGCTAAAATGTGGTATTTATTACCACATTATATGTATTCTTTTTTTATTAGATTTCAAGCTGAAATGTGGTATTTTGTGCCACACTTTGTTTTTTTACATGGTGCGCCCGTAAGTATATTATTCCAATTTAACGCAATCTCGTGTCCATATATCCCCTCCTCCCTGTCTGCACGAAAACACAGAGCAAACCTAACGAAACACCACGCAAAACGATCAAAAAACAAGCGTAAGGGTTGGGGGCTTTGGTACTTCTGGCTTTTGCTCTGCCTTCTCTCTTAAAATATGAGAGAAAAAGAAAGAACATCATATTATACAAGCATTTGTAAGCGATTAGTATTTAGTAAGTATTTGTATGTTTTATATTAGTTTAGTATATTGTTTTAATATATTAGTATAGTATAATATAGTATTTAATAGTGTAATATAATATTTATATATATATTTGTTTGATGCTTAAAGTATAAAGTTATAAAAAAATTTGATTAATTAACTACTATTTTATAGTTATTGCTTGTTGTTGTATAATCTTATATTTATTCCATATTTGGAGGCTTGCCGATTTACTCCGGTTTTGTTTCTGTTTTTGTTCTGTTTTTCTGTTCTGTGGTAAATTGTAAGGCTTTGGCTTTTGTATGTTGTTTTTATTATTTCTTGCAACGGTATTAATTGGGATTTCTCAACGTTTATTTATTTATTTTATATTTGTTTTTTTATGTTTGTTTTTAATTGTTTTAAATTATTTTAAATATTTTTAATAAATCGGATCTTTTTTTCTGTTTTCTCTGTTTTTTGTGTTTTGCTAGTTCTTGACTGCGTTTTATTTATTTTTTGTATGTTTTATATATTATTTTATACAGCTTTTTTAATAATTTACTACGATTTTTTTATTAGGCTTTTTAACTGGTCAAACTCTTATTTTTTGTCCACTTGTTATTAAATTAGCTTGCTTTTTTGATAAATACGAGTATAATTCCACCGTTCAATTGAAAGGGGCAGGCATCAAATAAGATGGACAACCGCCAAGCCTTTGAGCTTATGATACTATCAATTAAACATTTAACATTATTGCCTTGATCCTGTTTCTGTCAGACATACAGCAGGCAATAATAAAAAAAAGTCTGACAAACTACCACGAAGAAAAGCAAGACACCCTAAAAAGTCGCCGTTGCATTGTTGATATTTAACATCTGTATAATTTGTAAAAAGTCTATATTTGGGGCTTGTTTGATATTTTCTCAGGTTCTACCTTTTGCTTATGTCAAACTACCAAAAACCACCACACACCACACAAACCACACAAAAACTACCACTTGCAAGCCTCAAAATACAGACCTTTTGCAACTAGGTCTTTTTACTCTTTTATTTTATAATCATGCAAAAATATTTGCAAATCCTGAAAAAGTGCAAAACATTGCACGGGGCGGCACAGGTTTACATTGCCGTTATGTTAGATCAAAAGCTAACAAACAAAGAAAAAGACACTTTCCAGAGTGTTTATGTTGAATTTACACAGGGGCTAGCTATTTAGCCCCCTTAAAAACTATTTTTTATTACTTACTTACTACCACCATGAAAAACTACAACAAGCAACAATTAAAAGAGATCCAAGCAAGAGCTTATGCTCACGGATGTCAAAAAGAATGAATTTATATCGCTTTAAACTGATTAAAAAGGGAAGAAATCACAGCAGAAGAGAAACAAAAAGCTATTGAAGAACTAGAAAAAATGAAAAAAGAAAACGCAGAAAGCTACACAAAAGGCGAGTTTTGGCTTTGTCCTATGTGATGGGAGAAAGAGGGAGACTTTAACAACCACAGAGCAAGGGCTTGTTTTATAGCACCAGATGGGAAAAAATGGTTTGTTGAATTTACAACATGGCAAACAAAACAAATGAAGCAAGAGGAACTCCATCTTGATTATTTAATCAATAAAACAATGGAGGAGGAATACAATCAAAAATTAGTTGAATTACAAGAGAAAAACAAAGCAGAACCACACAGGCGAAACCGACCAGAAGAAGACCAAAATGCACGGGATAAATATTTTGCCCAGCCTTACTACTGGGAAAGATACCACGAAGCCGCAGACTTTTTGAAATGAAAACCAGCAACAAGGCAAACAGCCCTTGAAATGATCAACGCAATATTTGGGGCAAACTTTAAAAGCCTTGAAATCTGCGACTTAATAGAACCAGAGCGAGTAAATAAACAATAGAAGGGGGCGGAGACTCTCCGCCTTATATAATTTTTTAATTGATTTAAATATAAAACCATGCAAGAGCTTATAAAAGATTTACAAAATGCCGCCGCTTTATACTGTGAAGATAGAGAGGCGGGGAAGCCTACAGAATGGCTAAGGGATGGGCTGCAAGAAATAATAAAAGCAAGAAATCTGGAAACAAAATACAGCACAGCCGAAGAAATCACGGCAAGGGCTTACGATCAACTAGAGAACATATACAAAGCAACACAAACAAAAAACACAAACAAAACAAGGCAGCAACTCAACCGCTTATTTAATATTTACACCTTGGCGGGTGGAGTGCTTACAACTTACCAAATTATTTAATATTTAACCAATAGAAAACATGAAAACAATATACAACACAAAAAGGGGAGCTTTTGAGAGCTTCCGAAAATACAACGAACAAACGGGAGAATTTGAAAAATGAGGGCAAACGGTCAAATTTATGGGGGAAGAATACCGAAAACAACAACAGAGCATTGACTTATATAATGTTTTGTTGTGATGGATCAAGAATAGAGGAGAAACAAGCCCCGAGCATTTCACAATATGCCACATATTAAAAGAAAGGGGAGAAACTGAGCTTTTATTCAGTTTATTAGTTAATATTTAATTTATAACCAACTAAAAAAATGGAAAATATAAAAACTTTAGGGGAACTATTGCAAGAGGTAGTAGAAAAAGATGATAATTTTTACTCATTGCATGAGTTCTTGCTTTATAGCACAGAAGAAGACAGGCAAAGAATAGAAAAAATGCTGACAGATGCAGACTATAAACAATTTATTGACTATATGGATGGGTTCTCGTTTGTAAGTGAGGATGAGATCCACTCCGCTTGTGTTGATTATTTCGAAAAATCAGCGGGAAGGGGTATAAGTATAGGGGAGAGTGTCGACTTATACGATGTCGCAGATGATTATATGAGAGAAAAAGGGCTTGTTTTTGATGATTAATTTTTATTTTTTAAAAACTATTAAAATGACTGGAGATTTTGTATATGAGGCTCTATATAAAGAGCTTAGGGACTGGGTGGATAATTGCGACACCGATAAATACAATTGCATATTAGACTATATCGAGAAAATAGCCTATGAAATAGGAGTCAGGGGGGATGATACGCCCGCAAGCATTGTTGACAATTTAGTTGTAAATGGAGACTTTATAAGAGAGGGGCAAGACTGATACGAGGAGAGATTAGAGAGCGGGGAATATAGCCAAAAAGGAGATGGCATTATACTTATTTAATTTTTAACTTATATATAAAATGAGGACTTATTTATGAAAATATGACATAGACAATATGTATAGAAAATATCGGGGGATACCTCGCCCAAAGAACGTAGAGGGAACAATTAAAAACTACCATAAAACAAACGACAAAAACAAAAGGGAAAGGCTCTACGAGTATATACTTTTAGAGCGAAAACTTGCAGAAACAGGCAAGATATTTTAACACTTAACCAACTACTAAAATGGAGAGACAATTAAATAAAATATTAGACTTTTATAAGTCTGATCCACTATATGACAGTGCAGAAAATATTTTAGAAAATGTATATTTTCAAGCCATAAATGACTGCTTGGGGAAATGCTATGAATGGGCAACAAAGCAAAAAGAGTTTAAAGGTTTGTCAGATATACAGAGAGAGTATATATTTTATGAAGCCTTATACGACTTTTGAAGAAAAGAAATACACCAGATTATAAACAACGAAAACTATATTAAAAACTTATAATTTTATATTGTAATTATAGCCAAAATGAAACGATTAAACAGCAAACAGTTAAAAGAAAAATACGAGGAATATTTTAAATATTTCGAATGAGATAAAAAGCAGATAGCCTATGAATTGGCAAAAGATTTTATTTATCAAGCCCAGCTTGACTTTGAGCATTACTTAAATCAAAACTACTCAAAATATGATGGGGATGTTTTTAGATCAAGGGGAGATTTACGAGAACAAGCGATAAATGAAACAGCAGAATATTTAAAAAATTAGTTTTAATTTTTAACAAAAATAAGATGATACAGATCGCAATTTTGTTGATACTTTTATGAGTTAACGGATTATTAAAATAATGACAAACCCAGCAATTCATGTTGCCACATTTGCAGCAGCTTGAGCAGCAGCGAGAAACAACCAACAGCACAGCTCACAAAATACAGAAAAACAAGAGATGACCACGCCGCAAATTGTGGCTTGTGTTTCCATTGTTTTAATTGTGGCGATTATATCCATAATAATTTGATACAAAATGGAGAAGAACAGCCATAATTTTACAGGAGAGTATTATAAAATGAGGATAGAACAGATTAAAAAAAATCTGAATAAAAGAAAATAGGGGATATTTCTACCCCCTACGGTCTTTTTACTCTGCCTTACTTACTACCACATAAGAAAAGCAATTGATTTATATTTTTATATTGATAAAATGCAAATAATTTTAGATACTACCACAGAAGAAATGACAGTTGAGGGCATAAGAGCTTATAAACTAGTAGAACTAGAAAAAATAGAGGATCTAAACAGACTAACCATAAAAAAAAGAAAGTCTGATTATATCCCAATTGAGTTTGAGAACAACCAAGCAAAATCAAAATGTAAGAGAGGAGAGCAAAAGAACCCATACAGCATTAGATATATAAGAAGAAAAGACTTGGAGGAATTCCGAAAAAGTAAAAAAGACTAAGTTGCAATAAAAGCCCTATCATTTGATAGGGTTTTTTATATTGAAAGATTTTTAAAAACACAGTTAAAAACTACTATTTCTTGTACTTTGACTTGAAAATATATATTGACATTTTTATAATATTATTACTTTATTTAGAATAAACCAAAATGATAATAAACGAAAATCTTATTTGAGAACGAATGATCTATTTACAAAATAGATTATATTCTGAAAATACTCTATACAATTATAAGTCTGACTTAAAAGTTTTTACAAAACGGTACAAAATAGAGAATAAAGTTAATACTGTTGATATAAACAAAATAAGACTTATAGATATCGAGAAACGAAAAACATACTTATCTAAAATTCCTACACCAAAAACAAGTATTTACTATACGGTACAACCTACTATTTCTCACTCTACAATACAGACAAAATTAGTTGCTATTAAATCTTTTTTAAAATTTTTAAATCTGATGTATGAATGCTGATTAGATCATAGAAAAATAGAAACAAAAAAAATAAAATCTGATTATATTGAATGTTTAACTGATCCAGAATTTCATGCTTTATTTAATTTCATAGGAGATTATGAAAAATATAAAATCAATGCTTTAAGAATGCAGTTATTATGTAATATAGGTTATACAAGCTGATTAAGATTAAGTGAAATGTTAGGTTTAACCGTTGATGAAATTAAAAAGAAAGAGACAAGGATAATCTGAAAAGGTAATAAGGCGAGGCGAGTATTCTTTACACCTTCTACACTTTGATTATTAGATGATTATATGATAGAAAGAGATAAACCTATACCACGAACTTGAAAAGTAGAAAAAAAGTCTGATTTTGTTTTTATTTCACATAATAGTTGATATGATTATTGAAATGTAATTAAGAAAAATACAGTATGTGAAATCATGAAAAAGTATAGTGATAATATAAATCTGAATAAAAGAATAACAGTACATACATTAAGACATAGTTATGCTACAAGATTAATAGAAAACTGAATGAATATAAGAGAAATACAAGAACTACTAGGACATAGTGATATTAAGACAACAGAAAATTATTGCCATGTATTAAGATGATCTTTAAAAGAAAAAGTATGAAGAATTTTTAGTTAAATTCTGGCACATTGAGAAAGTCTAGTTTATAACTACATAAAAATCTATTGATTTTTTTAATTTTAGGGTTATAATTCCACCATCAAATTAAAGGTAAAGCATGATGCTTTACGACTAGGAAAGGTTAGATAAGGACCCCCCCCTTTAACATTAAGGTCGTGGGTTCGAATCCCACCCCTCCCATGATATATATCATGAATAGTCGTTTAGCATAAATGCTAGGCGACTTTTTCTTTGTCTTTCAACTGAGAATATCGTGTTGCCATTGCCTTTAATGAGATAAAAAAGCATGACAACACAGGAAAAGGGTTTAATTAGCTGTGTTGTAAAAGGGTTTGGTCATGCTTTCCCAAGTAGCAACACACTTAATTAAACTCTTTTTTCAAAGTAGCAATACGATCCTACGATAAAGGAATAAGAAAGTAAGAGTTCTAAAGTGTGTTCAGAACTCTTATTTTTATTTCTTACTATCAAATAAAAATGCAAGCTGATATGAAAAGCAAATTTAACCTATGTATGCAATAGTTCATGAAGAAATGCTAAACAGTTTGGATCATTTAGATAATGAGACACAGTGATTAGTATTACTAGCATATACAAAATACTTGCTATACGGTGTAGAACCATCGACAGAAAATCAATTAGTGTATTCATTATTTAAAGCTAAGCAGTTTGATTTAGATTCATCAAGAACTAGAGCAGAAATTGCTAGAGAAAATTGAAAGAAATGATGAAGACCAAGAAAAGATTTCGCAGTTGAGAACTTATCAAAAACCAAAAAAACCCAAGTAAAACCCAATCATAACCCAACAATAACCCAGAAAAACCAAGAACAAGAGAAAGAGAATAATAATATATTATCTTACGATAATATATATTCAGATTACTACTGAAAAAGTAAGTGAATAGATGAAAAGGTATGTAATAAGCTAATAAACGCCAAGCTTAAACAATGAATAACACTAGATGATATTAAAAAAAGCATGGTGCTATACAACTGTCAATGCAGAATTAAACAAGATTACACCTATGTTAAAAAGTTTGAGAACCGAATTAAAGAATTTCAAAAGCCAACGGATGAGCAGTTAGATGAGAGCTTATATGTAGTTATTAAAGAGTTTAGAGATAAGAAAAAGTCTGATGATAAATTCTGAAACTCATCGCCAGCTAGAACATTATGGGAAGATCTAAAGCAGACATTCGGAGATGATAAAGTGAAATGATTACGAAAACAAGCGAACAGTATTCAATTAAACTTTACCTAACTAACCAAAACAAAATGTACGAATTTAAGGAGAAAACAGCTATCGATTATCCAAGTGAGGTATTTGATGAGTTCGAATGTATCCTTACTTGAGAGCTTGCAACTATCATCGCAGAAAGCAACAGTTGAAAAACAACATTTGCATTAGACATGATAGAAAGGAATGCAAAAAAATGAATTAAAGGTTTCTATATCAATTTAGAATTTCCAATAGAAACCATGCGACAGTCAAGATGGTTATGGTTTCATAACAAAACAAAAAGGGACTTATCTGGAGAGTGAAAACTTACAGAGGAAGAGAAGAAAGATATGGAGAGATACATAAACGATAACTTGAGCAGATTTAAGTATCACAACAGCCCAAACTGAATTACATTGCCTAGATTAAAACAAATAATCGAGGTTGCAGCAATGGACTGATACCAATTATTCGTGATAGATACATTCAGTAGAATACAAGGGAATTTGGAGAAAGATGCTAGGAATAATCAAAATAAGTGCATGGAGGAATTACAAGAGCTAGCACAGAGGTTAAACATAGCAATTGTAATGCTACACCATACTAACAGATCATGAACATGGGAAGGTAGCCAAAAGATAATGGACTTAAGCAATGTATTTATAGTGATAGTCAAAATGGATGATGGAGATGAGGAATACAGGACATACAAACTAATGAAAGATAAGTACGTAGTTAATAAAGAGTTAGACATTTATTATTACTGATGAAAATATGTCAAAGACTGATTATGAGCAACAAGTAGATGAGATTATGCAAAACCATTTTAATGATTTCGATCCAATAGAAGACATAGAGCCTTTAGCTATGCAAGAAACATGGTGCATGATTAGGACATGAAAGCTAATGCCTACGTTATGGTTTATGCAAAGAGCATGATGGAAAATATATGAGATAGTCCCAGATGATGAGTATGTTGTGTGAGTCAGATTTGAAAGAAATATTTTAACCTACTACAAACCAAAATGCAAGAATACTTAGAGACATACGATTTCTATGCTACAAGCAAAAAGAATGCTGAAAGCAAAATGGAGGTAGTTATTAGAAAACACTTTCAGAAATACTGAAAGCTACTACATATCCAAAATCTATGGTTGATTAACCATAACCTACGAAGATGTAATTTATCTTATAACCAATAACAAAATGAAAGATACTAAAGAAATTATTTATCAAGGTAATGCACTAGACAGAATATTCAAAGCATTACAAGTATATAACAACGGTTTCTATTCAGAGAAAATGAGAGATGAAGCATTTGAGGTATTAATGTATGAGTTTAGAGATCAACTATCAGAAGCATGGGAGATAGATGCCTTAGAAAGAGGACATGATGAGGAATGGATAGAAGAAAATAGATGACACTTTGATGAGGTACAAACTGAGAATGATATCATGTTAGATGCTTTAACTTATTATGAACCTAAGCATGAGTAGAGAAGCTAAACTTGAGTTAATGAGACAGATGATAGAGCTTAACAGATTACAGAGATTAAGAGAGAAATATAAAGAAGCTAAATCTGAACAAGTTAAGCAATTACTCAAGCACCACATAGACTATATAGAGTCTAAACACAAAATTAAATCAGAATAATTTATTTATTAATATCTAAGAGGAATGAAGACAACAAAATTATTACTTATCCAAGCTAGCCTTAATGCACCTAAGAATCAGAGGAATAGCTTTGGTTGATACAACTACAGATCATGTGAAGATATATTAGAGGCAGTTAAACCTTTACTAGCAACTACAGAAACTACTTTAACTCTATCAGACAATGTGGTAGCAGTAGGAGATAGAATATATGTAGAGGCTACAGCAACATTAAGAGATGCTGAGACATGAGAAATTATAGAACAAAATGTAGCTTATGCTAGAGAGAGCGAAAGCAAGAAGTGAATGGATGAAAGCCAAATCACATGAGCAGCATCAAGCTATGCAAGGAAATATGCTCTTAACTGACTATTCTGTATAGATGATGTTAAGGATGCTGATGCTACTAATACTCACTGAAAAGAGCTACTAAAAGAAGATGTAAAAGAAAAGAAATCTGAAAAGAAAGGAGAGAAAGCAGAGAAGACAGTAGATGATAACCCTAATGGTTGGTTTCAGAGAGCTATAGCTAATACTAAGTTTATGCAACAATGCTTAAGTGAAGATGATTACATTGGTAAAATCAAAGGTAAATACACAGTAGATGAGATTATAGAGAAACAATTAAGAGAGGCTTATCAGAACGCAACTAAGAAAGATGATGATATAATTGATTTACCATTTAATTAAGAGGCTTAGTCCTACAATATCTAGTGATTTAAGTGAACCAAACACTCTAAAATACAAGAGTTTGTTGGTACTTGTATTCAGCAAGTCTAAATAACTGAGGTCTCTACCAAGAGAATAAATGTAAAATCCTGCAAACTCCATTTATTACTTATTAAACGTAATGACTTACAAATTAAACAGCTTTAAAACTTATCATGATAACGGTTTAAGTATATGTATCTGAATGATCATAGCTTATATCATGATGTTATTGCCTTTATGTTGGGGGAATTGGTATATGTGAGATATACAAACACAAGCTGAATCTGAAACAGAAACAGCATGAACAGCAGAATTACGAGAACCATGAAAATTAGTAGAAGATGAACTTTGATTACATCAAGAGATGCCACCTATAGATAAAGATACACCACATGAAAGATTTAAGGAAATGAGTTTAGCTTATGGACTAGATCCTAGCACAATATGGAAAGTAGAAGACCACTATAGATTAACTGAGTGAGTGATACTATGTATAACAATAGCAGAGACTAGCTGAGGGAATAGATGATATGGAGAAAAGAATATAGGTTCAGTAGGTAGTAATGATAGATGAGATAGACCTACATATGCACTTATGGAAAGTTGATTAGAAGCAATAGGTAAAACTCTGAACAACAAATACCTAGGCAAGATTCAGACTTTAGGTTGCTTATCTAATGCAGGTAGTTGTCAGAGTTGGGATGATAATTGAAAGAGATATGCAACAAGCGACTGAAATTGGCAAAGAAATATGGTAGCTTGTTTAAGTAAGATATATGGGAAGATAGATCCAGCAACATTTAATATTAGGAACAGATAATAATCAGATTTTATTTCTTAATTTTATAGAGATGTTTCGAACAGTATTCTTTGCAGTATTACTAGCAATAATAGTATGAAAGATTTTATAACCTATATAAACAATGAAAGTAAAAGAACTAATAGAAAAGCTTAAATGATTTGATCAGAACATGGATGTTTATATCTATGATGAAGAATATAATGCTCATCTAGACATATCTGACTTAAAGAAAGAGATAAAAAGCTATTTTCTATGAACAGACTTAAAACCTATATGATCTAGAATAGATAAAGATACTGAAAAAGCTTTAGAGAATACTAAAGCGTGGGATAGAGTTTCTAGGAAGAATGTTTTAACTATTTATATTGAATAGATCATGAAACGAGAAGACATATTAATAGAAATCTGAGCATGGACTGTAATCATACTAGTTATGTTATTCTGCATACGAATGGAGTATGAGATTTCAATTCCTTACTGATGATAAAATGAGAGTATTAAGTTTATTTGACTGAATGGCTTGCTGATATGAGGCATTAGTAAGGGCATGAATAAAGATAGATAAGTATTATGCAAGTGAGATAGATAAATATGCTATTCAGATAGCCACAAAGAATCATCCTGATATTATAGAAATCTGAGATGTAACGAAAGTAAACTGAGCTGATTATGATGTAGATTTGCTTATCTGATGATCTCCATGTCAATGATTTAGTGTAGCAGGTAAGATGTTAAACTTTGATGATCCAAGAAGTAAATTATTCTTTGAGTATGTAAGAATCCTTAGAGAATGTAAACCTAAATACTTCTTACTAGAGAATGTAAAAATGAAGAAAGAATGGCAAGATATAATCAGCAGAGAGTTATGAGTAGAGCCTATAGAGATAAACTCTAGCTTAGTGTCAGCACAGAACAGAAAAAGATTATACCGAACGAATATACCTAGTGTTTCTCAACCAAAAGATAGGGGAATTATGTTAAAAGATATACTCCAAGAAAATGTAGATGAAAAATATTATTATTCACAAGAAAGATGGGAGAAACTATTAGCAAATAAGTATGATATTCTGAAAAGATTAGAAGATAAAGATGGTAAATGTGCGACTCTTGTAACTACATGATGAGGTAATCATGAGAAAAAGATAGCTTCAGACCTAGTATATACGAGGGGGGGGAATTAAGAATCAAACAAGCAACCAAGCAATGATACATCGTAGCTCATGAGTGAGATGGAATCAGCTTGGCTTACCCTAACTCAACCACAAGAAGAGGAAGAGTTATACATCAGAAATCTGCTACACTTACAACACATGGAGATGAGGGAGTGTATAGTAAAGTGATCAGGAAACTGACTCCTATAGAGTATGAGAGATTACAAACTTTACCAGATAATTACACTGAAGGAGTATCAGATTCTCAGAGATATAAAATGCTAGGTAATGGATGGACAGTAGATGTTATAGCTCATATATTTAGTTTTATGGAATGCAAATCGCCGATAAAGGATCTAGTCAGGTAGCTTGTAGTGGAGACATTACAAGGAGGTCTAAAATGCCTCTCATGAAATCCTGCGGCTACTACCACCTTAGTAGTTATGTTATAATAAAGTAAAAATCATATACCTTAATGGGCTAGGAGGTGGACTAGCCTTTAGAAACTTTACATAAAAAAAGGAATCTGAATGAAAATAAAGAGATTAATAGAGCTTTTAGAGAAGCTACCACCTAATGATGATATAGAATGCCGAGATGGAGAATGGTGGTGCTGACTTAGCATAAAAGAAATCAGACTTATGAAATGTCTAGAAGTCAAAGAGAAAAGAATGTTTAGTGTGTGAGGTTATTATACAGATAATGAAGAAGAAGATTTAGATGCTGAAATAGAAAAATTAAAATCTGAATGAAAAGACTTCAGCCTTACTCATAAACGAGTGATTAGATAATCAGATTTATTTAATTTTATGACCGATGGAAAAGAAAGAAAAGAAATCTGAAAGAGAAATAGAGTTAGAGCAAACTATTGAAGATTTGAGAACGAGTATAAAATGGAATGCTATAAGAGATGTTATACGATGAGTGTTAATATTGATTTATGCTATTGTAGTAATTTAGACTAATCAGACTTTTATATTATTTACCTATGGAGAGAATGGAAATAAATTTGAGCATAATGACAAAAGACCAACTGAAAAAGTTTATTGTGAAGTTAGACCAAGAGAATAAAAGCCTGAAAGCAAATCTAGAGTTAGTAAGAAGACATAGAGATGGTTTAGAAGAAGAGAATAGAAAGCTGAAAGAGGAATTAGAGCAGTATAAGAAAATGTTTGAAGACCAATTAAAAGAGGTTTATATTAAGAATACAGCAGAGTTTTTAGACAAGAAATTCCCTAAAATAAATTGATTTATGGAAGAAGACACACTACAAGAGCTTAGAGATTTAGGAGAAATATAGAAAGTATTTGAAAACGAATACTTACTAATCAGACTTTTAAATTTTAATAAATCAGAATGGAGAACCCATTGCGAATTAGTATAATAATGTTTATATGAAGTATATGTCAGATTTTATTATTTATTTATATATTATGGATAAACTACTAAAACTACTCAATGAGTATGATGGAGATGTATTAGAATATTGATTTGTAGATGGATGTATAAGGAGAAAGGTTAAGAACTTTAATAATGAAAAGAATACTTGGAAATCTGTTGTATGGTACACGAAAGAGTTTTGATTTATTCAACGGCTAGTAGATAATGATAAGATAGACTTAGATGAGTTTTCAACAATAGACTGATTTGATGATTATGAGAGCTTGTTGATGCGATTAGCTATTGATGATGAGCCTATCAGCTTTTTAATTTCTATTTTAAAGTAATGGACAAACTAGATAAAGCAAGAGAAGAAATCTGTAAGGACTGTATGTTTGGAATAGCTATAGAAAACTGTAAGGCTTGTATATATGACACATTTAAGAAAGAAGAAAAGAAAGCTGATTATGATGAAGATGATTATGACTGATATGATCCTATGTTATTTGATAGAATGTTTACTGATTAAATAATAGATATGGAAAAATCTGAAGTAGATAAACTAATAGAAGAACTAAACGACCTTTCAGAGTTTGAGGAACAGAATATGGCTAAAATGAGAGAAATAGCACATATACTATGCGACTTTTATATGCCTAACAAAAAAACAAAATGATGATGAAATGCGAAAGATGTTGAAAAGACATCCAAAAAGTAGCTAATAGAAAATATTGTATTAAGTGTAGAATAGCTGTAGACCATGAATTGAACAAGATATATTGTGAGAAACATAGGAAGAATAAAGAGAAATAGTAGGTTGTTTCGTTGGTAAAAATAAAATAAGAGTTATTTAAAAACTGAGATGGATTGTTGTTCATCTCAGCTTTTATTTTGCTCTGATTTTACTCAGATTATTTTCTTTTTCATCATCTTCCACAAGGCATAGTGTTATATGTTAGGAGATAAAATCTGATTAACTTAACGTAACCCATGCAGGTCAATTTGCTGTCATCTGTAATACTTGTCATACTGTTCATCCACTTGGTAATCATTGAATAGATATATCTCAAGTTTGTCCATTTATGCTTGTCACTCCTGTGTTTGTGATAGCATTGTTAATAGTTACTACTCAGGTTTCTCATCACCGGAGATTTGCATTGTCAGTTGTGTCCCATCTTCAATTATATTTTATGAATGTATCACTTGAGTAATAATTTCAAGGTCAATAACTACTTGCATCTACTTGAGTTGTACTTTGATTTGCTATTGTTCAAGTTCGTGGAAATCAATAATTA
>Ga0265300_10000547_pt1 | contig 39324 bp, 54 predicted proteins | sample AusTroGonzalo_MG_FD_193482 | JGI IMG/M metagenome (GOLD analysis project Ga0265300, IMG submission 193482) | Bovine rumen microbial communities from tropical cattle in Woodstock, Queensland, Australia - Gonzalo_03 | ecosystem: Host-associated > Mammals > Digestive system > Stomach > Rumen ...
TGTTACCTTGCCCTGTACTTCGTCCGGCGTTTCCTTGTCGGGGTCTGCGATGTCCTTTGTCGGCACAAGGAACATTTGCATAAGCACGTACTTCAATGCGATGCTCTTGCACTTGTTGTAACCCTTGTCGAATGAATCTGCAGCCTCGCCCCAGCCGTCAGCGACAACGGTTGAACCGTCTTGACAGCAAGTGAAGGTGAAACGCAGGTGCAGACGTGTGCGGAACTGCGCACCACCGTTCTGTGTGGTAAACTGCTCTTGTATGTGTTCAATCTCACTCGGCAGAATGATGATGCCGGCCTCGGCCATAAGTCCGTGCAAGGCATTCATAAAGTCGTCAATGCCGCGAAACATGAACCCCTGCTTTTCGTTTTTCTTGTCCTTGTCAATCGCGCCAATCTTACCCATAACCTCACCCAGTTTTCCGTAGATAAGGCCAATCTTGTTTTCGTTCTCGTTCATAGTGTTGTTGTTTAAAGGTTAATCAATTAACGGCTCGCCACAATTTCATAAGTTGCTGCCCTGTAAAGGTGCTGCGCCCTGTCGCGCTGTTGAAACTCGGTACGATGTGAAAGTAACGCGCCCACTTGTGCAGGGTCTTGCGGTTGCATCCCAACCGGCGTGCCGCCTCACATACTGGGTATCGCCCTGACATCGTTACCTGTGGCTCGTCATATATCATTTTCTCACCACGTTGCGTATTGTCTGTGTACTGACGTGATAACGCTTGCTCAACAGGCCCATAATGCGCCAGTCGCTTGTATCGGGATTCTGCCCACGCAGGGCCTCGAAATCCGCGAGAATGGAGGCGTTGCGCTTGTTGCGTTCCGCCTCGTGCTGTGTCATAAATTCGTCACTCATAATCATTGCTTGTTTAGTGGATAATGTACTCGGGGTTGTGTTTCTTGAACAACAGGAAACTGCAGACGACATTCGCCATGACAAATGCGCAGCATCCCAGTTTTTCGAGGTTCAGCACGCACGGCAATACCGCGATGCTGGCAATTAACCAAATGCTTGAAAATGCTTTCATACTCAAATTGCGTTGTGGTTGGTTAGAAACTCGCCGACAGCCTCGAAACAAACCCTGCTCACCTGTTCATCGTCAAAGTAGTACAGAATGGCGTGCTTGCTTATCAATTCGCCGTTCTCGTCCTTTGCCAATCCGCTTTTTTCGTCACGCAGAAACGCCGATACATGAACACTTGATTTTCCGTTAAAGAGGTCTACTTTTACCTCAACATCGGCCTTGCGTTTCAGCATCGCTTTTCTTTGCCACATCTGCGCAGTCTTTAAGAACTCACGCATCATCTTTTCGCTTGTTTCCATAATCGTTGTTGTAAATAGGTTAATGAATTTTATGTTTATACACTTGTTTAGTCCGTTTTTTAGATGTAATTTTGCAAAGTTTTTTAGTAAATATTTTCTCAAATCCTTTGCAAATATAAAGTGTTTGATTTGTAGAAAAAAATTTTTGACGCACTTTTTTTGCGTCTTGAATAACATTTTTGCGTAACTAATTGGTAATGAACGGAGAAACATTAAAAAACTATGCAAGGAATCGCGGTTATGGAAATAACCGGCTGGCCGCGAGCATAGGGATAACGTCACAAAATCTGTCGCAACAACTCGCCAAAGACGACATTCGTACAAGCCTGCTCGAACGTGTCGCAGCGGTTATCGGTGTGTCACCTGCCGACATATACGGCGGAAGCACCACGAACTCAACCTCAATAGTTGGCATCGGCAGCGTGACCGACAACGCTATGCTTGAAAAGGCCATGCAGGAAAATGCCCGCCTCATAGAACAGAATTCCCGCTTGATTGCCATAATAGAAAAGATGAACAAGTAATACTACAGGTATGAAAAACGATATTGAAAGCGCACACGTAAGTACGCGGTTCTTTTATGCCATTGAGCAACTGACCGCAGCCGGACGCATTGACGGTGTAAAGGAGTTTGCCAAACGCTACGGACTGAACAAACGCAGTATGTATTTTCAGCGCACAGAACCCGACCGCCGCATAATCACTCCCGCATGGTTGGTGTACCTCGTGCGCGACTACGGCGTTAGTCCCGAGTACCTGCTTACAGGTGACGGCCCGATGCTGCGAAACACGGCGGAAAATGTGGATTTACGTGCAAGAAAAGTGCAAGAGATTAAGACACAACTCGACAACCTCATATAATCAACAACTTACGACCTGTTCCGTTACTACTGGGGGGCGTGTGGTCGCTGGTTCGAATCCAGTCACCCCGACTGATTAAGAGAACGGTTTACAAGTGAGTTGGGCCGTTCTTTTTATTTTCCCTACATGGGGCAAAGCGGGGCAACCCTGCGACATTTGGAGTACAAATAAGTGCAAGAAACGTGAAACTGCGTATGTATCTTGACGCCCGCTACGGTGACGCGCCGTACCCTGTGCGCCTCGGCATAAGTCGTGGCGGACGCACGGCATACATCACCCTGTCGGTGCGGCTGTTCCCCGAGCAATGGGACAGCGAGAACCAACGCCCACGCCGGATGCCCGCCTCGCGCTGGGCGCAGTGCCAACAGGTGACGAACTACCTCGACCGCAGACGTACCGAAATAGAGAACCGCCTTTTGAGGTTGGAGGCCAACGGCGAACTGCATCACCTCACGGCCCAGCAAATACGCGACATCTTGCAACGTGACGACAATGAACAGGAATGCGTGCCGTTGTCCGAACTCTTTGAACGTGTCGCCGCCAGTCATGACAACCCACGTACACAAGAGATATACCGCACCACATGGCGCAAGATAGCCGACATCATGCCGGATGCCGACACCTTGACTGCCGAAAGCATCACGGCGGAATGGCTCGATACGTTCAACCGTACCATGCAGAAAAAGGGAACGCCCTCGCAGAACGCACGCAACGTACACCTGCGTAACCTGCGTGCGGTAATGAACTACGCCGTAGGCGAGGAACTTACAACCAATTATCCGTTCCGCCGATACAAACTGCGCTCAACGGAAACGGCCAAACGCAGCGTAACATCTGCAGACCTGCGGCGTATCATCAACACACCATGCGAGGGATTCACGCAGGAATACCGCGACATATTCGCGTTGCTTGTGTGTTTAATCGGCATCAACATAACCGACCTGTGCGACCTGCGACATGACAACCTGCAGGGCGACCGCTTGCAGTACCGGCGAGCAAAGACCGGCCACCTGTACGACATAAAGATAGAACCCGAAACCCGCGCCCTGCTTGACAAGTACAAGGGCCATGACTGGTTGCTGTGCATACGCGACCGCTACAAGTCTGCACGCGACTACACCCAGCACATCAACGCCGGACTGAAACGATTGATACCCGAACCGCCGTTCAACAAACTATCGACATACTGGGCGCGTCACTCGTGGGCCACGATAGCGTTCAACGAACTGGGTGCAAGCGTGGAAACGATAAGTACCGCCCTCGGGCATCGTCACGGCTCACGCATAACAGCAATATACATCAACCCCGACACCCGCAAGGTTGATGAACTCAACCGCCAGTTGCTCGACTTGATATTTGGCGATAACTAAACTTGGCAAGTACTTCGCAACGGTTGCGAAGTTGTACGAAGTTCATGCGGGTAATTGCGAAGTTCATATTTGCCCTGTAATCGCTTTTCTCGCCTCGGCCTTGCAATGTAACGGCCTTACACTTGAAGTAATCCTACGCCAAAAGAAACGCACCTTGTTGGGCCTTTAAAAAGACGGAGGCCAACCGCAACGACACGGCCAGCCTCCACGTAAAGAGATTACCCTTTACAACAACGCTGCAAAGTTAGGTAATTATTCCGAATGTGCAATGCGTTTGCCTCTCACGGCAACCCACAATGTCACATACTCAATCCGGCATCGTTTGGCATCTGCTACACCATTGCGCCTGTGCAGGTATGCTTTCGCCGTATTGTGTGTTATTCCCAGTTCCTCGGGTGTCCTGCGTGTGAACAGCGCATCAATGCTCGAATAATACTCTGTTACACCGTCAATCGTTACGCGCAGTATGCGCCCCTCCTTTACTCCTTGTGCCATGTTATTTCAGTTGTTTACAAGCAAGTTCTTGCTAATTCTGCAAAAAGTTGCAAGGTTCTGTATTTACTTGTTACTCACGATGCCGCCCAACGGCATATTCGTTCTCATTCTCATTATTTCGTTTCTCATTCCGTCCAACGCGCATACGACCTTCGCGGTATCGGCGGCAACCTTGAACATCAAACCGGCAAACTTGCGCACGTACTTGCCGCTCTTACGCACCCACTTCGTACGCGGGTAATTCGGATAATTCAAAGACAGGTGTATTGCCTTCTTTATCTTGCGTGGTACTCTGCTCTTTTTCATATCTTGCTCATTTAATTAGGGGAAATTTCCCCTTGATTTCCTTTGATTTCCTCAACCTTTTTAACTATTACACACCATTCTGCAACAGCCGGCAATATGTTGCCTTCCGAATCTTGAAGGTACACCCTGTTATTATCCATAAAGCCATATTTAACGACCTTGTATTCCTTCTCGTCTGTGTCAAGGCGCGATACATTGTACTTTACAATATCGCCCACTCTAATACCGTAATACCTATTGCGGTCTACATTATCAAATGACTTTTCCATATATCCGTTCAATAACAAGTGCCTTCCTCGTATTCAAATTCCTGTGTGTCGTTACGCCAGCGATAGGTAAACTTGTCTGTGAAGTCAAACCCCATGCCCAGTACTGGGACATGAACGTAAAGCACACATTCAATTTCGATATGGTCTACCGGCGAGGCAGTCGTTATGACCTGCTGGCCCTTGTCGTTTGTTACCGGCAAATGCACCTCGTATTCCTCGAACTCACACTCGCACTTGATACGGCCTACCTTGTCGCCTTCCTCCTTGTACTTCCAGCGCCAATAATCTGCAATCTCACGTGCATTTGCACGCATGGCGGGTGTTACCTTCTTGTCCTTAACGGCCCACTTGCTGGGCGTTGAACTCGTTGCGCATAAAATCTGTGTCATTGTGTTGTTGTATTAAAGGGTCAATGAATCATTTTGCAATATCGCGTATGAACTTCTTTGCCTCGTTCATGCTGGCAAAGTAATTCCATTCGCCATTGTGTTGTATGTAATACCAGCCGTCTTTGTCGGTGTATATGTCGTAGCCTTGATACATTGCGTACTTGTGTACGTCTACCGTTTCGTAGCGCGATGCGTTGGTGTCGGTCAGTTGTTTAACGGTTATCTGCATAGTCAGTTTGTTGTTGTAGGGTAAGTAAAACGCGGGCGGGTTGCCCCGCCCTGCGGGGTTTGTTATGCAACCAAAGTCTTGATGCTGTTGTACTTCTTTTCGGTGTCGGCTTTCAGCAACTGGTAGTATTCGAGTTTGCCGACAATTTCTAACTTGATGCGGTTGCCGTTGCAGTCGGAAAACAAATCGCCCTCAACAATCTGCCTTGCTGCGCTGGGTGAAAAGTATGTCGGGTAGAGCGGTGCGAACTCGTGCTTGGTGCGGTTGTTCTCATCAACGGTCACGGTCATTAAACGCTCTTTGTTAATAACAATGCTGTTGCACTTGTAAATACCAAAACCGTACTTCTCGGGGTGTGTCAAATACTCAATCTCGTTGTTGCATACGTTTAATACCTTCTCGCAATAAGCAATCATTTCGTTAATCATTGAGTTGCTGTTGTTAGTTGTTGTTGTCATTGTCGTTGTATTTAAGGGTTTGTAATTATCAATCATCTACGCTACAAAAGTACACCATATCTTTTTATGGTGTACTATGTTTATGGTTAAAGATTGTTAAAGTGAGAAAGATTTTTCATTTGTGCCGGTACAAGGGTATAGGAACATGAAATAAAAAGTGCCGGCCTCGCGGTCAGCACCCCTCACAAACCATATATCCAAATATTAACCTATGAACGAAAACGCCTACGGATATACCGATAGGCGACATATCCTATCGCGGTAATGAACGTCAGCATACCCAGCCAAAAGAATGCCGACTGCAAAGAGTTCATTCGGGCAACTGGTTTCTCCACCACCTCTGTATGTACAATCGAAATAGTATCGCGTTGTATAACCGTGTCAGTCGAATAGACGTAGCGAAATCGGTCTTTGTAACGATACTCTGTGATTCGTACGGTATCGCCCTTTAAAACCTCCTTTATATAGATGCTGTCGTGCTGGTACGCGGTGTCGCGCAGTTCCTTTGTCACATACTCCGTATGTACCTCGGGTACGGTCACGTACCGAATCTCCTTGCAACTTGACAGCGTGACAAATACTATCGTGAGTATCACGGCCCACAATAGTATCATCGCCAAAACACTGCGGTCGTTGTCCTTGTTGTCCTGTTTCATGACGTGTTATTTGATACGTAATACCTGTCGCCGCGCAGACTTCACGAAACTTACATGAACCCACGCAGGGTACTTGTCGTTTCCCTTTTCCCAAATGAGTTGGTCGAACGGCAACTCGTCTTTGATGATGCGGAACAACTCGGCGTTGTCGGCTTGGTTCTTGGCGGTTATGTCTGCCGCCTCGCCGTATTGGTGTTGGCTGTTGTCTGCACCGCCTACGGCTTTATTGACTTCGGGGCAACTATAGCCTCGATTCACATAAATAGGCTTGCCGAATTTCTCACGCAGGGGGTCGAGAATGTTATCGACCAACAATGTGAGGTTGCGCTCTGCTGTGGCATCCGGCGTATTGTCGATGCCCAGTTTAGCCGCCGTATTGCTGCGGCATAATTCTTTCAGTGTAAAGTGTTTCATTCCTTCTCGTCAATCTTTGTGCCGATTGCATCCTCCACCTTCTCCTTCATAAAGCGTTTGAGAAAGCGGAAAATGGGGTGGTCGCTGATGATAGCGGCGTTTTCGAGGAAACTCCAAAACTCCACACCGCAACAGAACGCCGTAAAGTAATTCGCCAGTCGTAGGCGCGTGCCGTCCGCAATGGTGGCATCCAGCAACTCCGCGAGTACAATGCCTATGAGTATGAACACAAACTTGTATATCGTACGCCATGCCTTGATGCTCTCGAACGCGAACTTGCCGCCGTTGCGCTTGCTTACCACACCCGACTTGATTACGCCGGTGACGAAATCCATTACCTCGAATACGACAACGGCAATGAATAGCGGTAACAGGTTGTCGGACATAACGCCCACGAACCCAGCCACTATTCCTGCCAGTGTCTTTGTCGGGTACATATTGAACTGCATTACCATTGTTGTAACGCCTTATACGTCCTTACTCTGCCTCCGCCTCGCTGCCGGCGTTGATGCCCAGCATGATTTTTGCCTCGGCCTTGCACGCCTCCACGAACTCGTTGTATGCCGCAAATTCCTCGGGTTTGCCGTCACGCTGACGCAGCAATGCCAGTTCGTCCGATACCGTGTACTGAACACGTACCATTGCGTCCACGAGGTCGCCCAGTGTGGGCATTCCCTTGAATGAACGTGTAAAGAACTTTACGCCCTGTGTTTCACCGTCCACGATGTTAGGCTCGATACCCCAGCGAACGATAAACACGTTGTCACCTGCATTCTCTACCTGCGGAATACCTGCTGCAGCATAACCGCGTACTGATTTCTCAAACTCATTCATGATGTAATGTTGTTTTAAGTGAATATAAATTCGTTCTTTCCTGCGCCGAAATCAATCTTGCGTATGGTGGTACGGAACGGCAGTACGCCGGCATCCTGCGCCTTGTGCAAGATTTGTTTCAACCGCTTTGAGTTGGTGAAAAACTTGCCTTCATCATCGCGGCCCTCATAGCCGAACAATACCAGCATACGTTTGTCACCCTCTCGTGTCTTTATATCATCCTCAAAATCCTTGATGATGATTGTTTCGTTTAACAGGCTTGACAATGCCACGCGGCGGCAATCAAATTGTTTCTTGCCGTCCTCGGGTTCGTAGGTAATTCCCAGTTTTGCGAAATCCTCCATTTTCATTCCTGTTATCGTCTTGAACAAATGAGCCGCTTTTGCGTGTTTCGCTATGCCGTAGAATGAGCCGACAAGTTCCTGCCGGCGCGTCCGGCTCTTGACACGTTTGTAACGCCTTGCAAACCGTTGCTTGATATGCTTGCGTATTCTCACGTTGCCGTCACCGTACATCACGAAACCGAGGAAATCCAACGGCCTGTCGTTGATGTCCCACATCTGCACGTTGGGTTTAATCTGCAACTCGGCATCCGCCGTGCATTGCTGCACTACGCGGGCCGTATGCGTCAAGGCATAAAACGTGCTGTCCTGCTGTACGCCGTCATCGCAGTATCGCCGGTGATAGCGTTGCCGTTCCCTGTCTTTCAGTATATGGTCTACGTAATAGTCGAGGTACAGGTTGCCGAACGCCTGTGAACTGCGCAAACCGATGCTCAAACCTTTGGGCATCATCGTTACGCAGCGTTCAAGTATCGTCAGTAACCGTGCATCCTTGAATACCGAACGTAATACCTGCATCATCTTGTCCTGCGGTATGCTGTCGTAATAGTGGTGTATGTCCCACTTGAACACCTTGCGCGTACCCTCGGGGTCGCGTTTCATGTCACGCCGGATGCGCTGTGCCAAATAGTGCGTGCCGCGCCCCTTGATGCTGCTTGCAGAATCCTTTATGAACCTGCGTGCGAGGTAGCGTTCTACGACACACATAATGGCGTTCAACGCCACGCGGTCAGTGAGGCATACCGATTGAATGGTGCGGTGCTTGCCGCGTTCGATGATTTCCGATTCACGATAACCCTTGATTCGGAACGTGGCACTTTCGATTTCCTCGATTAACTTACGTATCACATCGTCTTTATGCTGATAGAGAAACACGCCCGACTTACTGCGGCCACGCGCACCGCGCAGCACGTATTTGAAAGCACGTTCCATGTTGTCCCACTCCACAATTTCCTCGATGATGTGGCCGTAGCGTTTCATTTGTTCAATACGTCAATGTCCGTTAATGTTTACTATCTCTCTGTGGCCCGCGTGGGCCTGTATTCGTTTGAGCCGTGACCGCTTTCAACCTTTGGTTGCCCAACTTACTTGAGGTTGGCTCGTGCGCCGTGTTTTTCCACCTCCATTATTGTTTCAAATGGTTTGGTGAGGCTCAACTTGCCCAGTCCTTCGTCCCCAGCACGTGAGGACATTGTAACCTGCATTCATTCCCATTCCCTTGCGCACTTCAAATTTTATATTTGCAAGACGCGAGCCAATATTCGCATTCGTGTTCGATGAATCGTTATTCGCATTCGCGTACGCTACGCCGCCATTCGCATTCGCATTGTTGTTCGAGCGGTAGACGACCCGCGAGGTGCAAGTTTCCGCCTTTGTTTTTGTGTATTCAGCGCGGCTGGGCCACGCCCCGCGTACGCTTACGCGCCACTGCGGGGAATGGTAGCCGACTGCAATTATAACGCCTTGAATGCGTTTACGTCAGTTTCAATGTGAATCTCACCGGCGAAGGCAAGACGCGAGCCAACATCCGCAAGCGTGCGCGATGAATCGCCATTCGCACTCGCGCACGCCACGCCGCCACTCGCAACCGCATAGCTGTACGAGCGGCAGACGACCCGCGAGGTGGATGCACCGAGGTACTGACCGTCACATAGGCCGCTTGATGTGCTGCCGCCGAGAGTCTTGCCCACCATGTCAAGGTGCTGGCCGAGAACTACGGACTTGGGGTATGCCCACTCGCCTGTAGGTGTAGAGAATCCCTGTACATCGCGGCTGTGTCCGTCCTTATCGGTGATACGCCATACGCCGTTTACGCTGCTGGGATTGACAACCACGTTATCGACCCACTCTGCTTTGTTGCCCCACCAGTTTTCAAGACCCCAAAAGTTGATTGACATTGTGTTACCGTCAGTTTCGGCGTGGGTGTCTGCCATACCGAGGCTGTCGGTCTGTCCTGTCTGCTTTTGGTATGAATCCGTGCCGCTACCAATAATTGCTTGACAATTGGTGTTGCCGTACTCTGCGTAGTACAGAATAGCCATGACGCAGTGCTGTTCCCACGTAACGATAGTGTAACCGTTACCACGAGCGCGGGCGTAGGACTTGAAGTTTGCTTGTGATACGTTGCCGGTGGAATCCACACCACTGCGTGAGTATACTTTGCCGGCATCAACGTACGCCTCGTATGCGCCTATCAACTGCTTGCCGTCATACTCCTGCCATTCCTCGCTTATCTTAACCAGCGAGAAATCAATTTCCCACTTGTCGCCGGAAAGTTCCTGCACGTGGTAGAAAAAGCGCGGGATATGTACCATGACATCGCCCTGTGAGCCGTCAAGGTCGGCACTTGAACCGTCACCGGCAAATACCGTACCGTCACCGTCTGCCAACTGGCAAATAGTCATTTTACCCTCTGCGGTTTTCTTTGCAAGGTAGCGGTGTGAGTTATTGCGAATCCATTTAATGACATCGCCGTTAATGTCGCCTGTCACAATCTGACTGGGTGAGGTCTTGGTGAAGTCAAGATAAATGGTATCGGTCATGTTCTCTGCTGCAAGGATATTGATTTCATCAACACCCTCGTTAATCTTTGCCACCACTTCGTTAAGGTCGGCAGCGAGCAAGGTTTCACCTGCTACGAATGTTTTTTGTAATTTATTCATTTGAGTATCGTTTTGAATGTTTAACCCAGTTTCATATTGCTGTCAAGTTTGCTGATATTCAGCGTGAACCACTCCAGTTGCGTAAGTGCCAGCAACAACAGGTATGTTGTCTGCGGGTCGGTGTTGTAGAACGTAACAGGTGCTTGATTCTCCGGCGCATCGTCAGTGGTAGACAGCGTGAACGATGCCAGCCAGCCGTCCTGTTCGTTGCCGGTATAGTCAATCTCGGACATCTGCAGACCATTGGTGAATCCGTACACCTCGTACTTCATCGTCATATCGTGGCTGTCCTTGTTACGCACTACCACCATTACGCGGCTGTACGACAAGGCGTTCATGTGGTCTTTTAACGCCTGTGACTTCACGAAGGTTCGGCACGTGATGTTGTGCGCAAAGCCGTTGATAAACTGGCCGCTATGCAGTTGGAATGAGGCATCGTAAGCGTTGCGTTTGCCTTGATAGCGCACGGCATAACAATCGCTTTTCAATGTCAGTCCAGTTAGCACGTTATCCACTACGGTACGGCTGTCAATGTCGCGCAGGTCAATGAGGAACAAATCGGCCTCGATACCCGCATTAAACTGGCCGCATCGGGCCATGTTGTGGTTTGTTTGAATCTTACTACAAATACCCATATCTGTTAATCTCCTATCGGTTTAAAGCGGGGCAGTGCTGCTGCGCCACCCAGTTTGTTTTTCCTGCAATCGTCCTGCGGCACTTGCGCACGCCAGTAGGCAACGGCATCCGCAAGGTATTGTTTGCCTATCTGCTCGGCATCGCGGGCAACGCTGGCAATCATCTGCGGTGTGGCCGGTTGGCTGTCGTCACTCTCTTTCACCACTACGCCGAACGGTGTCACCTGTGCGGGGTGTACGCGAATGAAACGTGCGAACGTCAAATAACATTCTGCAGCCTTTAGGCCCTTGAACACGTGCTTGCGTCCGTCTGCGTCCTCCCATGTGCCGCCGCTTAACAGCATCTTTTCCTCGTCCGTGAGGTCGTTGTACGGCGTGGTATCTATATGCTCGTATTCGTCAGCACCAATGGCGGGCATAATATCCAGTTGCTCGCACTCCCTTATAAACACCTCAACACGGCTTTGCTGGGTGTTGGCGGCAATCTCTCTGTACTGCCGTATGTCCTGTACCGTGATAATCATTTCAGTTTCTCTGTTAATCGTTCCACTTCCTCGGGTTCAATACCAAACATAACCTCCAATGCGACTTTGCGAGCATCCAACGGCTTGTTAGTGTCGAACAGGATTTCCAGTGCCTTGTCGGTGCGCTCACCCAGTCGCTCTGCGAGGGTCTGCGTTACCTTGTACTCCTTCGGCATTATCGAATAGTCACCCTCGGGGTTAATGGCGTTGATGTCCTTGTAGTATGCCATGACCTCTGCGAACACACGCTCGATAACCAAACGCTCGCTGTCGGTCTGTGAGTTGTAGAAATCGTACGCCTCTTTCATGGCCGTTGCGCCAAAGTTGCTGCCCACGTCCTTTGCACGTAGTATCGGCGGCTGGCAGAACGCAGCACCTATGCGGTCGGGTATGTCGTTGTTGCTGTTGGTGAACTTCTTGTCGGTGTTGTTCGTTTCAAACGGCTTGAACTCCGGCTCTTGCTCGCCCATTTTGAGGTTAATGTACATCATGCGGCCCGCATTCGCGTCACCTTGATATACGGCCAGTTCCTTGCGTGTTTCGTCCTCTTGGCTCTCGCTCTCGGGGCGGTTGTCATGGTCTATGAACATACCGCAAGGCAGGAAGTTGTTACGTATGTTGCGATACGACACGTTGCTCAATCCTTCCTCTGCCGACATATCCGTTAGCGCGGCATCGTAGACCGGCAGGGGGTAACACTTGTCGCCTCGGCGTGAGAAATACAGCACCTGTCCGTTCCATTTGTCCCAGCCTCCGGCGGCTTTAACCTGTTCGTCTATCTTGTCGGGGTCGTAGAAATCGAACCATACAATATCCTTTTGCCGGAACGGACGCAGTGCCGTATACCGTCTGCCCCAGTCGGGGTGCATGGCAATCTTGTCGAACGTGTAGTCGTCCTTCAATGCTTGCAGTCGCAGCCACTCAAAAGGCAGGTGCGCCACACTGGTTATCTCGTGCAAGGCGTTCCAGTTGAAGTGCAGCGCGAAACCGCCGAACATGGCGAAGTCGTGCGCTATCTTATCCAGTACATCGTCCGCCGTTTCACCTTTGGCATTGATTACCGCCTTGTAGAACTCACGCGCACGGAATCCACGACCGAACACAAACCTTGCAAACTGGCCCACGCATGAACCGCCGGTGACAGACGCGCCCACTACCTCCATTAACTTTTGAGGGTAGTCGTTGCGCTCGCCGTAGTTCTGCACGCCCAGTGCCTTATCGTTACGTGTACGCAGTTGTGTTTCCGATTTCAGTGCAGCCAGTTTCATGTTCTTTTACTTCTTGATTATTTTGCCAAATATTGTTTTCATCGCGGACATAAAACCATTACCTTTTGCAGCCGGCATCGGTTCGGCTTTTGCCTGTTCGGGCGCGTGGGCCTCAACACTATTGCCGAGCGCAAGTTCGTACCAGTTTTCGGGGTACTTGGTAAAGTGCTTTATGTAATCGGGATTGGTGCGTAGATGATACAATGCGAGTTCGTCCGTCAAGTTTTGGCGCACGGCATTCTTGCTTGTGTCGTGATTGACGACATCGTAGAGTATCACACCCTCCCTTAATTCAAACAACGAGTTTTTCATAACGCATCACCTTCTATGGTTACGCCTGTTGTTTCCATGTGCCGGTTTTCCGGCGGGCTTGTGCTGCTGTTCGGCATTTGCCGGTGCAGCATCCGATTCCTTGCTGTCCTCCACCTCTGCAGGTTTGGTGGGTGCGGCGGCGTTGTTAGACGATGCCAGCGCGAGTTCCTGCCAGTTGTCGGGGTAAAGGTTGAAAAACTTGATATAATCGGGATTGGTGCGCAAGTGGTAAAGTGCCAACTCGTCTGTTATGTTGTGATGCGTGACGGTCTTTGTAGGGTCGTGGTTTACGACATCGTACAAGACTGCACCTGCACGCAAGTCAAATCTCTTTTCCTTCATAGCGTTTAATTTGTTTAGGTCTGTTCTCATTAACAATATGAAAGCATCGAACCAGCAATTTGAACAACTTTTGTTCAACGACTGGCGGAAAATGCCAACGTATAGTCTTTCCGTTTCGCGGCGGAAATCGGCATCATCGCGTATGAGTTCCCGCACCTGCGTAGAACTCATACCACGATAAGCCTCTCTGTACTGCTCAATATTCATAGAGCATCAACGAGGGTTTAGGAGGCGCAAAGAGCGTCTACCATTGTCTTTGTTGCTGCAAGGCTGGTTACGTACACGCTCTTGGGTACTTCGCTCTCGCGGGCGTTGTCCTCGCTGCCCAGTGTGATAGCGTATGCAACGCCGTCACCGTCTGTGCTGTTGTACTCAATGGCGGTAGCAACAAGGCCGTTCTCTGTGCCGTATGCCTCGTATGCGGTAGCCTCGTTGTTGATGTCGCGGTTCAGCACGATAGCAACGAACCTGCCGTTGGCAATCTTGTTAATATCGTCCTTCAAGGTCTGTGTACGGTCGAACGCACGCATGATTACTTGGTGGCCGAAAGATGAAAGGTATGTACCCTTGTTCATCTGCACGCTGGCCTCGAATGCCCTCTCGTGTGATGTAAATTTGCTGGCCTTTGTTGTGCCGGCAAGTGAAATGGCACTGATTACGCCGTTGCTCTCGGTGATTGTAGCGGCCTTCCAGTCGTCAAAGTTGATAAGCACGGCCTCGCCCATGATGCCGGCAACAGCGTTGCGGCATGATGCCATTGTGAGGTTTCCTGTAATTTTACTGCAATCCATAGTCTTGATGTTTTAATTGTTGTCGTGAAAAAGAAAGGGCGGGCGCAAATACCCGCCCTCTCGGTTGTTCTCTCTCAACCCGATTACTCGGCGTAGATAAGATGTGCGGGGTTGGCAAGTTCGGCATCTATCTTGTCCTTCAGTTCGATGTAGTTCTTGCGACTGGTCTTGTCGTACCATACATCAACTGAACCGAACAACTGCGAACTGCCAGTACCTACGGCGAGAACACTCTTGGTAGTCAGCACGGCGCGGTGCGGCTTGAAATAGGTGTCGCGCAGGTCTTGGTAACTCTGTATCATCTCGTCCCAAATCGGCATTGCGATTACAGGTACACCGAGGAATGAAAGGGCCTTTACGCCGTCAATAAGATTGACGTATGTTTCGCTGATACCCTTGCCGATAAGATACTGCTCGTAAGCATCGGCGATTGACTGGGTAACAAGGAAACGAGGACGGTTGGCCTCGTTGGTGTCGGCCTTCATCTGACGCAGTTTGATAGGTGCTTTGTACCACATATCGCTCAACAGGGCGTAAGCACGGTCGGGTGTCATGTATGACATCTGTGCGCTCTTGCTGGTCTGTGAGTTGGCGGCAATGCTGACACCGAGGTTTGCATCTGCGGTAACGGCTGCACGCAACTGCTTGAACAGACCGTCAATGATGTTGAAGTAGTCAATGTCAATGTCGTGGGTGTATGTGCCGCCGTCATTGATTTCGGTCTTGTGGTCGGTGTCCTTTGAATAGTAGGTCTTGCCACTCTCTGCGTTACCTGTTGCGGCCTCGCCGTTCAAGTAAATAACGGTCTTGTCGGAAAGAGCGCACTTGACTGCGCCGGCAGTGCTGGAGGTAACAGCGAGGTAAACCGTGCCAACCAGTGCTGAACCTGCGGTCTGCTCGGTAGCGGCTGCGGTGGGTACTTCCTCGAAATCAACATCGTTGGCATCGGTGTCGTTCAGCCAAATGATGCGATACATTGCCTTGTATACTGCACCTGTGAGAACCTCGACAACAATTGCCATGAAATCGGTGTCGGTAAGGTCGTCCATGCGTGTACCCTTGTTCATGCAGTAAACGGCCATTGTGCTTTCAAGGTCGGCTGCGCACTCGGCGAGGAAAATTTCCCATGCCTTGGGCTTCCAAAGAACCTTGCGAGTACCAATGTTGAAGTCCTGCGGGGTGGGGTCGCAACCCTGCTTTGCCTTACCTACAAGACCGCCGCCAGTGATGAAACCTACCTCCTTGTCGTAAACGATGTCGGGCCACATGGTGTGAATCTCGGCAATCTCGGGGAGTTTCATTATGCCTTCGTAAACCAGTTCGTTGATGTCACGAATCTGCTCGGCAGTGAATGTGAACTTTGAAAAATCAAAGTCGATTGTGTGTGATGTGTTTGCCATAATTTTTTGTAATTAAAATGTTAGAAAATGTCCTTACTTCTTGTTGCGGCCCAGTTTGTCGCGCACCTCGTTCTTGCGTTCCTCGCTGTCCTGCTGCTTGCCTTCCTGCTTGCCTTCGCCGGCAGGGATGCCGTTCATGCGCTGCTGCGGTACGAAGTTGCTACCCAACTGCTCTTTGAGGTTGTGTATTTCCTCGTCCTTTGCCTTTATCTGCTCGTTCAGTCCGGCAACCTCGTTGGTAAGGTTGTCCTTCTGCTCGGTCAGTGCGTTTACCTGCTCTGTGAGGTCAGTTACCTTGTTCTCGGCCTCAACTGCCTTGTTCATCTGTGCGTCACGCTCGGCGGTCAATGCCTCAACCTGCTGGCGTGCCTCGTCACGCTCTGCCTCCAGTGTGGCGATGTTCTCGCGCAACTGGTTCAGTTTCTCGTTCTGCTCGGGTGAATCCACACCCTCGGCCTCTGCCTTTGACAGCAAATTTTTCAGTTCTTCAAAAAATTTCATATTGCTTAATTTGTTGGTGTTGTACTGATTGATAGCACCGATAAATCCGTGTGCGAGCATATAGTCGGCATCGCGCATCTTTTCCTCGGCCATTGCCTCGGCGAGTTCCGCACGGTCATAGCCGGTACGGTCTGCGTAGATGTCGAGCATACGTTCCTGCATATCGCGCATTTCCTCTGCGTAACGCTCAACGGCGGTAGTGCTGCCACTCACGCCGCCCTGCACCTCGTGAATGAGGAACTGCGAGTTGGGGTTCGCGGTGCGCTGGTTCTTGGGTGCTGCAAGCAAAAGCACGATTGCCATTGAATGGCATCCGCCCTCCACATTGCAGTAGATGTTGCGCCCGCTTGTACGTAGGCAGTCATAAAGTGCAAAACCCTCGGTGACGCTGCCGCCGTCACAATGAATGTTCAACTTGATGTCGTGTTCATCGGGGTTGTCCTCTAAAAGTTTCTGCAGCGTTTCCAGCGTGAAGGGGTGCGGCATTCCGTACCACTCGTATATCCACGCTTGGCTTTCTGCATCAATAACTTCATGTAGTTTAATTTCAAGCATATTCTCTCGTTTTGAAAATTGTTTCTTTTGCCCTCTGCCGCGTTATCTCACCGCCGCCTGTGCATCGCACCACGCGAGGCGAGAAAGTTGCCTACGGCGAAGTAATGGCATTACAATCGTTGCAAATCTAACGTAACCACGTTACACTCCGTTGGTAAACTTTTTAATAACCCTCCTTGCGCATCTTGCGAACGATTATGCGTACGTTCTCGTCCGACATGAAAAAGTGTTCGCCGGTCAAGTCGTAGGCATCCATTTTGCACATCTGCTGGCACAAGTCCAGCCAGTATTCGTAAACCCTCACCGCCCTGTCGATGTCACGCGGTGCATCCGGCCAACGCCTTTGAAGGTTGGCAGGGGATTGTTTGATGCGTTCGTAAAGTGTCATACGCGGTTATTGCTTTGCCAGTGATTCAATGTGTACCTGCTGTGCCTCGGCATCGCGCAACTCCGCCAGCGACAGCCATATTTGCTGCTTGCTTACGGCATCCGCCACACGGTCGCCTATCTTGTCGGCCAGCAAATCGTAGTCAATGTCCGGCTGGTTGTCGTGGGCCGCACCGCCCTGTGTCGCCATGTCGCCGTGACGCAGTGCATAGCCGGTATCGGGCATCGCGCCGCTCTGCTTGCCTATGTAGGAAATGAGGTTCAGCAACTCGGGAAACGCCTTGCTGGGGTTGCTTGCGATGATACGTTCCTCGCCCTCGGTTTCAATGAGTACGCCGCCCTGTTCATGGCTTGCACCCTCAACACGTCCGCCTCGGCGGGCCTTCGGTAGCGGCTGTGACATGACGGCTGCGGCCTGTACTGCACCCAGTCCGATTGCAACGGCGGTCAATGCCGCAGTCGAAACGCCAAAGTCCATTTTCGGTACTTCGGCCCAAATCTTCATCACTGCCTGTGCAGTGTTGATAGCGATTTGGAATACCGCAAGTGCCTTTTCACGCTCGGCCTGTTTGCGGGTTTCCTCGGCCTTCTTGTCTGCGAGTTCCTTATCCAGTTTCGCCACCTTGTCGTCATACTGACGTTGTGACATCAAACCGGCTTTCAACCTCTTGTCAAGTGCCGCCTTTTCCTGCTCGTTTTCCTGCTCATAGCGTTGCGTGCGTTCTTGTGACTGGTTGTTCGATATTTGGTTAAATGACGTGAACAACTCCGATACTTGGTTTACGTACTCCATGACGGCATCCATGCGCTTTTCGTTCTCGGACTTCATCAACTCCGTAAGTTGCTGTTCGAGTTCCGCACGGCGGGCCGCACTCAACCCTGCCAGTTGGAGTTCCTGTTCGATGTACTGCTTGCGTATGCGGTACTGCTGTTCTGCATTATCCCATGCCAGTTGCAGGTCGGTTTTCAACTGCTCTTGACGTTTGCGCGTCTGCTCGTTCAACGCCTGTTCCTCGTCCTTCGCTCTCTTGTCGCGGGCATCCTTCTCAATCTTTGCGACTTCCTCGGTTTCCTTCTGTTTCAGTCCGATATAGTAGTATGTCGCCTCTTCCTGTGTGAGTTCGCCAGCCTTAACCATTGTATCGAGGTTGGCATACAACTGCTTGTACTCGTCCTCGACCTTCTTTATTGCCGCCTTTGTGGGGTCAGTTTTCAGCATGGCATCGGTCATGGTGAGCATCATCTTGCGCACCCTCTCGGTCTGCTCGCGTTCCACGTTGGCATAGTAGTTCTTACTTTCCTGTTCCAGTATGGCGAGGCCGTCTGCAAGGTCTTGCGCGGTGATGTCGCCGTACTGCTGCTGCAGTCGCAGTTTCTCGCGCTCGTATGACTGGTTCAACTCAAACTCACGCTGTTTCCAGTCTTTTTCGTGCTGGTATTTCAGTTCCTCGTTTTCCTCTGCGGACTTCGCGCTGTCGTACTCGTACGCCTTTTGGTATGCCATGATAGCGGCATCCATTTTCTTGCGGTTTTCCAAACGGCGGTACGCCTCTTTTTTGTCTATCGTATCATCGCCGCCTCCGCCGCCGTTCGGGTCGTCCTGCTTTTTCAATGCCTCCATTTCAGCCTCGTATTGTTCGTACGTGGCTTTCAATGCTTGATATTTGGCCCTGTAAACATCAATCTCGTGGGTGTTGTCGGCGATAACCTTTTCAAGTCGTTTCTTGTCGCGCTTGCTCACGCCCTCGTCAATCTGACTTTGTGCCTCGTCAATCTCTGCCTGTAATGCGTTGGCGGCATCTTGGAAATACTGCATTTGGTTGTCGTAGTACTCCTTGACATCGGTGCGTGCATCGCTGCCCTGTTCCTGTGCATCCTGTGTGATAAGGGTAAATATCTCGATGTCCTCCTTTGTGAACTTCTCGACATTCTTTTGGAACTCGGTTTTGCCGTTTTGCTCGATAGCATCCGTGAGTTCGTTTATGTCGTCAGCAAGTTTGCGGAAAAAGCGCGACAAAGGGCCTTCGCTGTTCATAACTGCCAACTCGAACCCCTCCCATGCCGACTGCAAGAGTTTGATTGAACCCTCAACGGTCTGCAATCGTTCCTCACGTATGCCGATTGCATAGCCGTCTACGTTCGCCAGTTTGTCGTTAAGTTCCTGTACGGCATCGGCATTTTTGAGCAAAGACGTGAATGCGGCAACACTTCGTTTGTCGGTCAGTTCAAGTGCTGTCGCTACGTCAATGTTACGGTCTTGCAATTCCTTCAATCCGGCAACAAGGGTTGGTATGTCCTTTACAGGCTGGCTCAAACTCTGTGCAAGGGTCGAACTGCTATCTGCAAGTTTCAGCAATATGTTACGTGTGCTGTTTGCCGCCATGCTCGCATCCATACCCACGTTCGCAAGTGAGCCGAGTATTGATACGACACCCTCCAAATCGAAACCGACCGCACTTGCAACCGGCGCAACCTGTGACAACGCGGTACGATACTTGTCGAACGATAGCGCACTTTCATTCGCGCCCTTTACAAGTACATCTACCACATGGCCTGTGTCGCTGGCATCCAACCCGAACTGACGCAGCGTTGCGCCCGCGAGTTCTGCAGCCTCACCCAGTCCTGCATCCAAATCCGTAGCAAGGGCGAGTACCGATTCCGACATATTGTTGATGTCGTCTGCCGAGAAACCCAGTTTGGCAAGTGCCGTTTGCAGGTCGGTTACCTGTGACGCGGTGTACTCGGTCGTTTTGCCGAGTTCCTTCGCCTTGTCGGACATGACCGCCATTTCCTTGTTGTTCAGTCCCAGTATGGTTTGCAGGTTCTTTTGGGCCTGTTCAAATTCGATGTTGGTTTTGATGATACCCTTTATGGCGTTGTACAAACCGCGTATCGCAGCAATGGCCGCACCGACCCAACCGGCAAGCGCAACCCAGTTCTTTTTCGCTTTCGCAAAGAATCCCTGTTGGTCGTTCTCGACCTTCGCCTGTTCCTTGTTCAAGTCGTCCAGTTGCTTTGTGCAATCCTTAACGGCCTGTGCCTCCTTTTCCCACTCCTTTGAACCCTCCGGCAACTGCCCGAGTTTCAACAGGTGTTGGCGCAGCATTTCGTTAAGTTCCTGCACGCCCGACTTGTAGTTGCCCACGTTGCGGGTATACACACCGTACGCCTGTTCCAGTGTCGATACTTTGGTGTTCAGTGTGTTTACGACTTCCTGCTGGCGTTTGTACTCGTCCGTCAGTTCGCCGCCCGCAATCTTTATCTGTCGCAGTTTGTCTTTCTCCACTGACAACTGCGCGGCCATACCTTTGAGCGTGTCCTTGTAGGTGTTTTCCGATATTATGGTGTTCTGCACCTGCCGGCTCACCTCGCCGATTTCCTTTTTGTACGCTTTCTGCGCCTCGGTGTTGGCGGCAATCTCACGTGACAACTCGGCAACGCTGCGCCCCTGCGCATCGACACCGTTTACGCGGGCCTCGTCCAACGCGGCTTGCAGTTCCTTTTGTGAGGTTTTGAGTTCAACGATTTTCTCGTTTAACGCACCTATTTTCTGCACGGCCTCCGACATATCGGCCCGCACCTGCAACAATATCTCCTTTTTCTCTACCATATCTCAAATGTTTATTTCAGTTCAATAAGTTCTGCCTCTGCCACCTTCGCGTTCTTGGTCGTAAGTTTACGTATTGCGTAATACCTGCCTGTCTGTTTGAGGTAGACAGGTATGCGCATATCCAGTGCGTTAAGGTCTGCAGTTGTCACAAGGAAATCACCCTTGATGATAACAGGGTGGTAGATTGCATCGGCATACTGCTTGTAGTATTCGTTCAATATGTTCGACCAACGTTGCATAGAACTATAACCAGCACTTATTACCAGCCAATTAACCAATAAAGAAACGTCCGGCCCGACCAATAAAACAGGTGGTATGTCGTTGCCGGCAAAGTCCCATGCATCATCTTCGTTTTTACTCCATACAGGTATCTTATTATCGGGTGCAAGCGCGAAATCACTCTTGCAATATTCGGTTTCTGCCTGTATCGTTTCATCATCAACCTTTATCGAACCTGTATACTGGTCGCGGTCGTACCAATCTGCCTCTGCATAACGGAAATAGTTTTTGCGGGCCGTGCCGTCAAGTGTCGTTTGCCGTTCCTTCGGCTGCAAGGTTATCATCTTATCCGTCCAGTCTTTCGCCTTGCTCTTATTCGTTTTTAGCGCGTTGAAACTGGCAAACTCAAACGTTTTGCCGTCCTGCGAAAACGCAAACTCGCCGCGCAACCATAACAGGTTCTTGATGAACTGGCCGCATGACATATCGGGCAGGTTCAAACCTATTGGGTATGAGTTTAGTGTTACTGCATCGTACATCACTTCCTCGCCTTCGTTTCTATCGAAAACAACGGAAACCTCGGATATATCCGTACCCGACAACAGGACTGCATCGGAATATGCGTAATAGTTGTCATACCATAACACGCACAATGCGATATACTCGTAACCCTCAACATCAATATCATACTGAACGTCACCTGTCAATGAATAGCGCGTCAAATATGGGCCAGTGCCTGTTTGCGAATCAATGCTTGCTGCAAGTAGGTTCTCAACTGCCGAAGTGTTGTCTATCTCGGGGCCGTGCATCTTGAACACCGACAAACCGACAAACTTGCTGGGGTCGCCGTCCGGATATGGGAAACTGCTGCCAACATAGTTGTACTTCATGTATTCCACATTAAACCTAATACGAGCCGTTTTTGCGCCACCTGTATATATCGCCTTTGTTGTCGGGTCGTAGTAATTATGCAAATCCGTCATATGTGACGTATTCGGGCCTATCAGCAAGTAACGGAAATCGCCGTATGAATACAATCTGCTTGTTGCGTCATAATCAAACCTAAAACGCTGGGCGTATCTCGTGTCGCTGTCGCCATTGCGCGAAGTCAAAGGCATAACCAATTTATTACTGCCTTTAACCGTTGCAAGCGATTGCAACCCAGTTACTCCACATTTGGTTTCTATCGCCTCCAGTACTTTTTTAACCGATACGCCTACACCGCTACGCTTTCCGCCGTAGTTAATCAATGCCATGTAGTTATTCGGATTGCTCACCAGCGATGCAGGATAACGTGAACGCCCTAACGATAACTCACGCAAACTTGTGTCAAACAACTTTTGAAACGCATCGGTGTTGCCCCATGTAAAACACATCTGTATATTCTTGTCAGTCACCGACAACAGCGTTGCTTTGCCGTCAAACATCTGCACACCGTCACGCTTATATACAGCGCGGTGTTTGCGGTACGCGAACGTGCTGTCTTGCTGCAATGAGGTACAACCGATTATCGACTTGTTATGAGGCGTTGCGGGAAAAGTAACCGTGTTTGTACGGTTGCTTATTATCGCCTTGATGTCAGTTAAGTACGGCGACTGCAACACCATTTGAACGCCTTTTGAATTGGCATCCAACTCCATTGTTTTGCCGTTGATGATGATTTCCTCGTACATAGCAACTTACATTATGGTATTCAAATCGGGCAGTCGCAAATCAATGCTGAACTCCAGCGTTGCAGTGTCGGTGCTTTCTTTGATGTCGTACTTTTCAACACTGACGCGCAACCACCTGCTGCCGCCTCCTTCGCTCAAATCAATTTTCTTGCGGAATATCTCGATGTAGGGCGAAATTGCCATGTCCTCCAATACCGCCAATTCCTCCTTTATCACCTGCTTGCCCAACGAAATAACACGCCCAGCCGTCACGTCAAACGGTGCAACTTCGGGTATCACGAGCAATGTGCCGCGTCTGTACTTGTCCTTTTTCGTTTGGTTGGTCTTGACGTTGGTTGCGATTATCTGCTTGTGCGGGAATACAAACGCGTCAAATCCACCCCTGCTGTTTACCCAGCGTACGATAACATCGTTGCATTCGGGTAACTCAATGTATTGCACGTTTTTCTGTCCGTTTGGCAATATAGCGTTTGCGGCTGTTGCGGCATTTGCGGTTGCAATGCCTAAATTATACACATGGCCTTTATAAAGCGTGATATTGCCGTAAGTCGTATTATTGCCCCAATACGGAATAAGCACCGACACAAAGAAATTACCCTTGCCGGTATCTTCTCCGACCTCGAACGCCTTACCGCTTGAAAGCAACGCATTATCCGAATAAGCATTCTGTTCAATGAGTTCGTCCCCTTGCTCTTGACCGATACCGTTTACAATTTGGTAGAACTCCTTTTGGCGATACTGGCCGTTGTAGTCGGGAAAGAAACTATTTTTGACACGGAACACCGCACCCATGTAGTCCTCTTGTATTGCCTCACCACCGTATACCTCACCATAATATGCCAGTGACATATCTTTTGCAAACAGCGTACAAACAACGCTTGATACGTCAAAGTCGGTAATACCCTCAAATTCGTTTGCTTTCAGTGATGCCAACAGGTTGTCGTTCACGTCTGCCAGTTCAAGTTTCACCTCTCCGCCGTTTGCTGTCGTGTCGATAAAGAACGTGTATTCGTCACCGCTAAAGTCCAGCATTGCAGACGGCGCACCAGTAGGAGGTGTCACGCCGCCAACCGCGAACTTTATCGCATGACTACGAAATATGATGCTGTTGTGGGCCTTATATACGTAAAAGATATTTGGAATTTCCCACGCCTTGACATCATTCGCAGTATTGTGAGCCGTCATATAGGTTTGTACGTTAGATGAATATGCACCCTCACTACGTAACATACTGGCAAGAATATCGCCTATTGCACCCAGCGTTTGGTCTGTGCCTATGTTTCGCCAAATAATATTTTGCTGTGCCATATTGTATTGTGTTTAGTTATCCTTAATCATCAAATAAATAATGGTCGTCAAGAACACGAACACCGCCGTAAGTAACAACCATACAGGCGGGTTGTGCGTTGCCAAATAACAGGCAATGCCGTAAATGATACCGCCGCCTACCATGCAGCCGGACGATATAACCAGTGCCTCAACCAACTTATTTTTCATCGTGACGTGTTAAAGAAATTGTTATCAATCGTTTCCGTAACCAGTTGCTCGTAGTAAATACCGAGCCTCTGTTCAACGGTCTGCTTTGTCGCCTCAACAGCCGGTGTGATGATGTCGCGCCGCCCGCCGTTGCGGTACAATTTCGAGCCGTAGCGTTTGATGTACCACGCGAGGTACTTCGCAAGTCGCTGGGCCTGTTCGTCATTGACAGCAAGGCCACGTATCTTGCACCACTCTTTGAGGTTCTGCACCATTGATTCGCGGCTGGCTGCAGTACCCTTGCGGCGTGCTGGTCTGCTGCCGGTTTCCCATGCGCCGGTGTAGGGCATTCCCCATATCTCGCCTACAATGGCATCGGCCTCACGGCGCATACGCACTTCAAGAGCGTTCATTGTACGTCCTGTCGCACGTTGTCCCGCCTGTATGTGGCGGCGTTTGATGTCGCCCACGCAGTCGTTCAATGCCTTGCGTATCTCGCCTTCAATATCCATTAGTGCCTCTTGTTGCTCATTATGCGTGTGTAACGCTGTTCATACTCGTACTCTTTGAGGTCGGCGTGCAGGATGCCGTACACCTTCGCCCATTCCCAACCCAGCACAATGTCGGGGTCTTTGCCGAACTTCTCGGCCAGTGCCTTGACCGTTCCCATGTGTCCGACCTGCGCAAACATATTCTTGATGCCGGCGCGTTCCTGTTCGGGTGTCGGGTCATACTTCAACGTCTGTGCCTCCAGTTCAACCCAGTACTTGATGCCGTCCAGCATTCGGTTAAGACGTGCAACGCGCATCTTGGGCGGCATAAGTCGTGCGGGCCAGCCGTACAACTCTTTCCAGCATTCGGCGAGGCGTTGATACTCCGTAAGGTCGTCATTACGTAGTATCTCGCCCACACCGATACGCTGGCCGTAGGTGAATGTACCCTCAACGTATTTCCATTCTCTCAATCTCATACCCAACAAATCCTGTTACCGCGAATAAAGAAATGCGCCTTGTCGGGGCAAAGCGTATTAAGTACGGAAGGGTTAAGTGTAACCTTGCCGTCTTGTTCCTGCATCGTCCAGCCTTTGGGCCACATCGGTAGCAACGCCATGTTACACACCGAACCGCAACCGCAAGGGCAAAGGCATTCCACTTGGCCGTGTTTCCTGCTCACGTACAATATGCCGGATTCCAGCGTTAGCGGGAACGTCTGTACGAACCGCACGTCTTTAAACTCCGTCAGTTTCTCCATTGCTCTGTTGTGTTTCGGTTTCAATGCTTATCATGCACGTTGGTATCGTGCAGGTGAAACGCAGCAACACGCCTGTCACGTTCGCGTCAAACATCGGCGGCTCGGGGTCGCACTGGTATTCCATTACTTCCGAAAAGAAACCGCTTGCATCCATTTCATTGAGGAACGGATAAACGCCGTACTCAATCAAATACTCGCGGATTCTCTCGCGTTCCTCTGCCACACCCTCGAACGGCACAAGTTGGCCGAAATGGATTTCCAACGTAACCTCACGCTTGCGGTTGTACGTACCTTTGAGCAAGCGTTGTCCGTAGTATTCCTCAACCCAAATGGCAGGGAAACCCGCGTTGTCTGCCGTGACGTTCTGCATCGCCTTCACGTCATAGTAGAAATGGAAACCTTCTACCTTTTCGGCAATCTCTTTCAGTTTGTCAAGTATTGTCATTGTCGTAGTATTATGCAGCCTTGTGCCTATTCCTACGTTTCTGCCGTGCGTGCGTCATGTTGCGTTTCTTGCCCTTGCGTGGCAGGAATCCGCGAACGTCATGCCGGATAACAGGGAAACAGCCGTTTGGCGCATACGGCCAAAACAAGGTTGCCATGCTTGGGTCGCTGGCCTTCATGAGCATAAACGCCTTGCGGTTTACAAAGTCGCGTTTCACTTCTTTGGTCTTAACCCTTCCAAATGCACCTTTCTGTTCCTCTCTCGCGTAGTAGTATGTCAAGTGTTGTTTACGTAATTGTGTCATAGTCGTAATGTTTATGTGTTAATGCTTGTGTTTGTCCGTTCTCGCTTGTTGTCGTGGCCCTCACGGCAGAATCGTGGCGGCGTACACACATACGACCAACACGAACAGGATAATGGCATACAGCGCATCAATGGCGTTGCGTCTGCGCTTGCGGCAATCACCTCGCGCATACTCCATGATACTGGGACGCACACCGGCACAAAGACCGTTGAATACATCGTACCTGTCGGCACTCACGAGGCGGAATATGTTTGCCCCGAGTTCGTCACTTGTCGCAGCCATGAACCAGCCGCCGTGATTCTTGCGCAGTTCCGCGATTACCTGTTTTGTTGCCTGTTTCAGTGTCATATCGTTACATCTTGTGTAATGTGGTTACAATTTTAGTGCATAAAGTCCTGCAGGTGTTGGTAAGGTTTTCACACTGGGTGTGTCACACTTATTCCAGAATGCCCTCTGCCGGACATCTGCAAGTTAAGGAAAACGCCGTACCTCGCGGCGTCCATTGTGTGGTCTTGCACCGCTATCGGCTCGTTCAGCAACGTGCCGTTGGCATCCTTTTGCCACACGTAGCCGCGCAACTCACGTATCATGTTCAGCGAGCGTTTGGTAACGTAAATCTTGTACCCCTTCATCATCTGCAGTTGCTCGGCCTTGCGGGTCGCCTTGTAACTGCCCTGCACGTTGAATCCGTACCGCCGCAGTTCCTCGTTGGTCTTGGGTTCGGCGGCATCGGCGTACACGGTCGTACGTACCTGCTGCTGTTTCATCACGGCGGCAATGTCGGCGTTCAGCATACCGATACGGTACAGCACTTCGTCAAACCACAACTCGCGTTTGCGGTTGTCGGTTATGCAGTGTATCAACGCCGTTGTGTCGTTGGTGAATCCGTAGTCCATACCGTAACTCTCTATCATGCCGTCCGACAGCGTTGTGGGCCATGCGTCCACCTGCTCGAAATCGGGGAAAATAAGACCCTCCAAAATGCCGGTCTTACCCTCGCCGTACACGCGCCACCATGAGGCATCGTTCTTGTTGCTCTCGATTTCCTTCACCTGCTCGGCGGTGAGGTAGTCGTTGTCCTTGTACGTGCTGTGAATGGTAACGCAGTTGTCTTTCGGCTGTATGCGTTCCTCAATCCAACTCACGAACTCGGGGTTGTAGTCAATGAATATCACGCCCGAGGTACGCACCGCCAGTTGCCTGTAGGTGTCGTACTTGATGTGTATGCCCTCGTTTATGAACAACCGCTTACGTGCAGGGCCTTGCACACGGCTGGGGTTATCCACACTGAAAAACTCCAACTTGCCGCCTTTCGGGTATGTGTACACGTGTTCAGTTTCGTTCCATTGCGGGTCGTCCTTTAGCGGATGCCCGATTATGGCCTCAAAGTCACGTATCGCACCTCGTTTGAGGTGTGGCAGGGTTTCCGATACCACGCTGGTTACTTCACCGGCGTTGTCAGTTTCCACAAGGTAGTTCAACACCTGCAGTATGGCGAAGGTCTTGCCGCTACGTGTACCGCCCACCGATACGACATAACGCGGCCTCGGCGTTTGCAACACCGCATCCTTCGTCAATTTGAATACCTTTGTGTGAGCCATTGGTTATACATCGCTGTTGCGCAAGTCCTCAATGTCCTGCTTTTCCTCGTCACTCTGCACAACAATCTGCCGCACGGTTTCCGTTGTCTGCTGCTTGTCTGCGAGGCCCAGTATGCGGGCAACGATGTTCTGCTGGTATACGCCCTGTGCCGCCCCTGCACGCAGGTCATTGCGGCAGAAATCGCGCACGCACATTGCAGACCGTAACAACTCTGCCTCGTCTGTGGTACGTTCTGCCTCGTTTTTTTGCGCGATATTGCGTATCATGTTGTCGAGCCAGCGTTCGGTATGTCCGCAGTACACGCAGAATCCCTCAACGGTCAAAGGTGCGTCAAGTGTCACCTTCACGCCGTCTTTATCCAGCACCTCGCGCTGGTTGGCTGTGGTGTACTCGGCAAAGAACGTGAGCAATTCCTCGGCGTTCCTCACGCCGTACGGTCTGCCCTCCTTGCCTTCGTTTATGTTCTTGGTTTCGGCCTTCAATAGTTCGATAAGCCTCAACGCCTGTTCGTATCTTGTACTCATAGTGTCTGTCGTTAAAGAAAGTCCCTTACTTTGGCAATCTGCCACTCAATCTGCCGCAGTTTGTCGTCCTCGCCGGCATCGGGCAGGTAGATACCCTGCTCGCTGGCCCACACCTTCAATCGGTCTATCGCCGTTGTCATTTCCTCGGTCGTGAGGTCACGACTGCTGCGCAGCACCTCCGTTTCACCCGCAAAGCGGTCATTCACTCTCTGCACGAACAACTCGGGATTGACAACCCTTTTGAATATCACGCTTTTGCAGTATTCCATGCGCTCGCCGAACTCCATTGCCAGTACACCCAGTAACAGGTGCAGGTATGCGTTCTGTGACAATGTGCGGCGTTTGTGTTCCGTCAAGTCCACCATTGCGCCCTTGCTTACGAGCGACTGCCAACGTACCGCCGCCCGCTCTCTGTCGAGGTCATTTGATAGGTTGTACAGCATGGTTCAAATGGTTTGTGATTCGCAGGGTGGTGTCGGGGCGTAGTTGATATACTTCTGCACCTTCGGGCAGTATACGCCGTTAATGGCGTTGAACGGCAGTTCACACGCCGCGAATCTTGGGTTTGTCGTTGGTCGTTGTCCGTCCATGTCGTTGTCGTTGTTTGTTGTTGGTGAGGCGGCAAGCGGCCAAACTCGCCGCCCCTGTGTTGCGCAAACAGGAATCGAACCCGCTACCTTTGGGACATGAACCCAATATGCAACCTTTACACCTCTGCGCGATGTTGCCCTATTCTCGTATCACTACGCAGGGCCAGTTCCTAATTACTAACCAATTATGCCAAATATGTATCTCGGCAGTGTAATAGCATTACACAACGGCAAAGATAGTGTAATTTGGTTACAATGTACGGATAACGTGCGAAAATTTGCAAATTCGCCCCATTCCTTGCGCCGTGCGGGACTTTCGCCCCTGCAGCCGATAGTTGCACCGCCTCGGCAAAAGATACGCCGTTACAGACGAAAAAAGGCGGGGTTCATCGCCCCGCCTCTCTGTGTGCCTCCATGTTCAGTATTCTATAATAACCCTCACCTTTCTTGTCGTCATGCTCTGCGCCAATCTTGCCATGATGCCCTTGTAGCAATCCGGCCCGATATAAAAGAAACCCTGTCCGTCTGCATCGTAGTTGTCGGGGTTGTGGGCGGGAACTTCCAGCGTTTCGTCCGTCCACTCGCCTGTGTTCAACATCTGCACCTGTTTCATTGTCTTGGGGTTCAACTTCTTGCCGCAGCACTCGCAAATGTACTCGGCACAACAATTCCTCTCATAGTTGCTGTCGTAGTTCGGCGTGCGCTCGATGTCTACGACCTTTACGTTTCTGTCCTCGGTTTTCATATCGCGTCCTGTTTTAGTATTCCTGCAGTATTGTGTCAAGAGCGGCGGCGGCACAACTCAAATTGCCCCATACCGTACCGTTGCCCTGTATCTGTAACTCGATGTCGTTGCCGTTGTCGGGGTCGTACTTCTTTCTCAACTTACTTATTCTCTCTGCAAGGCTGTTCAGTGCCTCAACCTCGCGCTTGTTCAATCTTGTTCTCATATCCTTTGGCTTTAATTGGTTTGTATTCTTGTGAGGTGTGGGCGGGTTGCCCCGCCCCTGTGGTTCTCACTTGTAATCCTGCATGATTCGTGCCAACTGCGCTTTCAGCATTGTTACGTTCTCGTCCTGCTTTGTGAACTTAACGCCTACGCTTTCGCCGTTCTTGTCTTTCTTTAAGCAATCGTTCTTGATGCAGACATCAAAGAACTCTGATACAAAATTCTCATTAAGGCGAATCTCGTCCTGTATGCGTTTGAGTTTCAGCAACTCGGTAACACTCATTTTGACGACCTTTACGTAATTGAAATTGACATCGGGATTAACGCCCCATGCGAACAATCTCTCGTTGCCCTCTGTTACCAGCATACCAATAGTGTTGAAATTCTCGTCCTTTGCAATCTTTGCAGTCATTGTTGTTGTCATTGTCGTTGTTGTTTTGAGGGTTGTTGTTTCATTATCTCTGCAACAAAAGTACACCATATTTTGTTATGGTGTACTCTTTACCCTCAAAGTTTAATATTCTTTAACAATTAGGGCATATTGACGTATGGCAAACACGTCACCCGCAAGGGCCTTTGCAATGGAATTGTCGCGCCACGTAGTCCCTGCACGCTGGGGTGTCGGGATTCACGAGGCCGTGATGCGCCGTGCAAATAAACGCACGTCCGTTAATCTTGTGCAGTGCGCAGTCGCCGCACGTACGCTGTGGGTGTATCATTCCTTACGCGCTACGCTTTCGTTCAGTATCAGTCCTGCATATTCCTCTGCGAACTGCGAGCCGGCATAAATGGCGAGTTCCCGCGTACGCAAGGCAAGACGCGAGCCAAGACCCGCACCCGCGCCCGACGAACCGTTACTCGCACTCGCGCACGCTACGCCGCCATTCGCACTCGCACTGTAGCACGAGCGGTAGACGACCCGCGATTTTTCTTTGTCTGTCATTTCGTTTATCTCGTCCTCGGTGTACAGGTAGAAATACGGTGCGTATCTGTATTCCTTCTTGTCAAACTTCGGTGTCCAGCCTTCGTTCAAAGCCTTAACGATGATGCCGAGGCGCAGCCAGCAAAGGGTGTCATGGCGGGCATTATCGCCCAGCGCACGGTATTCCTTCACCAGTTCATCGTCCGCACCCAATTCGTCCAACGCATCTTGAAATGTCTTGACACGTTCCGTAACGTCCTTTGGTTTCTCGTCAATAAGTGTCAGCACTCCGTTTACCCATTCGGCCCTCTTGCCCTCGGGTACTTCAATTTCAATTTTCTTTGTCTTGTTCATAGGTGTTGTTGTTTATGGTTAATACTCGGTTATCTCTTTTTCACTATCGCCACCGGCGAGCGGTACAGGGCCAGCAAACACGCATCCCGCATTTCGGGATTCGTCCGGCTGGGGATACCCTGCACGTCTTGGTACTTCAATTCCTTGTGGGAAATCTTGCTGTCACGATGTGCGCCCCATATCTTTTGTAATGGCTGCTGCCGGTACGTTTCAAGGCCCACACTTTCCGCATACTGCAGTAGGTGTTCAAACGTGGCGTGACACTTGCCCACGCTGCGCCCCATTGCGAACACGACCTTTGGTTTGCCGTACAACGTGCGGTATGCCGTTGATGTGTCGCTGTCCTCAATAACAACCAGTATGCGCCCGCCGCGTGCTGCCAGCGCGTCAAGATACTTGATGCCCTCAACGAACGTGAGCGCACCTATGAACTCGAACGCCCTGCAGTTCACGTCCAGCAACGCAAAACCGCTCTTGTCGGTGTCGGGGTCAATACCCAGTATGTAATCGTAATTGTCGTTCATCTTATATCCACAAAATCAACCAGTAATATATCCTTGTCTGTTCCCTGCTCGATGATGCCGTGATTGTACCGGCTGGCGAACAGATACGGCCACCAATCATCAATGAGGCGAGGCTTGCATACACTCGCATAGCGTTCAATGCAGGTGGGCGAGTACAGGAAATTGTAATTTATCGTCCAGTCATACAGGTTACGTCCACACCAAAAGTTGATATTGGGGTAGAACATTTCCAACTCGTGGCAGTAGTTCCAAAACGCATCGCGCTGCTGTTGGGTGTACTGGCGTTCACAACGCACGTCCAGCAACACACGCACACTGACATTCTCGCGTGAGTTCAGTTTCTTTAGGTCGTCCCGAATCTGCTGCGGGGTGTACACGTACTCCACTGGGCCGTGTACAATCATTGGTTGGCCGTCAGCATCAAAGCGCAGTCGCAGGTCAAAGCACCGCACGCCGTAATCGTTGTACTGCGTATCAATCGTCTTGCGCTGGCACTGGGCCGTGAATCCGATTAACTTCATCCACCATGTGCGGGGTAAAAGATAACTCCATGCGTTGTGTGAACCTAATACCATATTTTGTCGTTTTATTTATATAAGTCAATCAAAGGCATACTTCCGTCAGTATAGCAAGGCACATCTATCCAGTACTGAATCCATAAGTGTTCACGCTCGCTACAACGCCACTCGCCTTTGTCATTCCACGCAAGAAATAATTTACCACTCCACGTTCGCGCCAATACTTCGCGGCGGTCGGCTGGTAATATATTATCAACATGATTCCAATTATCGTAAATGCGATGCTCTAACACCTTAATTTGCTTTGTATGCTTGCGTATAAGTTCGTTGAAAAATCGCTCATTGTTAGCCTCGCGGTTTTTCATGGTGTTTACCGCCACGCGGTCGTCCCAATACCGCAATGAGATAAGTCGCCCGAGTTTAACCTTATCCTCGGCGCACATCTTAATTGCATTTTTGCGTTCAGCGCGTCCAAACACTTCGCCGGATTCCGCCAATACTCGCCGGATACGCCCCTGTTCATCATACGTCAGTACGGCAGGATAATTCATAAACGGATATTGTTCAATAAGATATTTAACCACTCTTTCCTGTAAGGATTCCGGCACGACATAATAGAATTTACCCACTATAGCCGCATCGTGTTTGTGGTCTTTCTTAAAATCCGCCTTGAAGTCCTCAAAACTGCGCTTTATTTCAAACTCGGTACATATTCCGGCAGGACTAACGGCGATTAAATCCGCCTCATACGGCAATAGTCCCCAACTTACATTCGGGCATATCAAATCATTGTGAGCGTTGCAAAACTCGCTGTTATGCAATGCTAACTGAATATCCCTTACCGTAAGTTTTGTAACTACCGCCATACGTCAGCAACCAAAGTTTGTTTTCTTGCTCTTACCCTTAACGGCCTTGACGCGGCCCACCTTTGCATCACGGTTCATGTATTCCTCAATGCGTTTCTGTGCCATTTCCTTTTTGATACGCTCGAACGCCTCGCCGCCCTTGCGCACTCCGTCAAGGCCCACGCGGTCGGGTTTCTGCATGATGTACTCCAGTATCTCGTGCATCCTGCTATCGTCCGTGCCGGTACGACTGACGGCGGCATACATGACATCGGCCAGCAACTCGGCATCGTTGCCGAATTGTTCCTGCGTATCGCTGTCGAGTTTCCTTGTCATACCCCGCAATGCCTTGATGTGTTTTATTGCGAGGTCAAAATGGTTCTGTTCACGTTTGGATAACTTACAACCCACCTCGGCGTTCAGTTCCTCCGATTCCATACCGATTGTTTCCAACACATCGGCAGTGAGGAAAAACAGGTTGGTGAACAACGCCGCGAGGTGGGCGCGTTTCATCATCGGTTCACTCATTTTCATTGTCGCTCTTGTTTATCTTATCCATAAATTCGTTATACAGCCGTATAACCTTCTTGTCACGTATCTGCATAAGTTCCTCGAACCGTTGGCAGTAATAGTACACCGTGCTGCGGTCACGGCAAAATACCCTTGAAATGTCATGGCAGTTGTATTCCTGTATCTCGTTCAACCACCATGCGACTATCATGCGGCCCAATACCGCACTCTCGCCGCGACCCTTGCGTTTGAGTTCGTCCACCTCCACGTTTTGAAGTGATGCCGACACACCCATTGCCTTTTCGTAGTCGCGTGCGATTATTGCGGTTTTTTCCTCTGCAGCCTCTTTAACGCCAACCTCGCTTTGCGTAACCTGTTCTGTTCTCGCAGTGTCGGCGGCTTGCACCCCTGCGTCAGTTCCAGTAACGCCAGTAGGCTGTCCCTGTCGTTGTTGCTTATCCTGTACATTCATTGTTGTTGTCTTGGGTTAATACTCAATATCAAACTCGCCTGTCAATCCGGCTTGCTTGTCAAAACGGCGCATCCTTGCGCAGTTACCGTCACACCCCATTGTGATATGACAGCCATTACCCAACCAGCCGCTCTGCGCGCAGCAATGGCCGTAGGAGTAATGCCGGCACTTGCGCCGGTATGCCTCACGTTCAATCGGTTCTTTTCGTTTTGCCATTGTTCTTTCCTGTCTTACGTAATGAGTTCAGTCCAACTGCATACTCGCGGCCCTCAACAATAATCGTTGCTAAAAGTACCCCCCCCCTCTATGGAGGGAACTATAGACCGTATTCGCTGGTAACGTGTCTTACCGCCCAGCACGACAGCAACCCTGTCGCCTACCTTGAAATCATCCATTGTCGTTGTTGTTAATTGGTTAATAAATCCTTGTAGTATTGTTCAAGTAAATAACTATCTCGCCAGTCGTCATGCGCTGCCGGCACGTATTCCTTGCGGGTGTTCGAGTTGGCAATCTTATCATCGGCAAAACGGTTAGCCTCAAGCATCCGTTCCTCGCTGGGTTCTGCCACGCCGCCCTGTGCCTTTATCCATTCCCACACAATCGCGGCGAACTGGGGTAAATGGAAACTGCGTGCCTCGTCAGCGAAATATGCCGGTCGCTGTTCGTCCTTCAAGTCCTCGGGTATCTTTTCCTGTCCGAATATCGTACCATGCTGCTTGAAGTATTCAAAGGCCGCACGCGCTTTCTCCTTACAGGCTGCGTTGTTCATCGCCTCAATATCCGCCCTCGTACGGCGGTGCTTGCTTTCCTTGCTGGCGTTGTCCTGCTCGTCAATGATAGCGATGCGTAAAGCGTGCCTGTTGTACTGGCGCAGCCATTGGAGAATCACCGCACCGCTAACCCATGTGTCTTTGCCGAACTCGCCCGATACGCCGGCCTCCAGCAAGATGTCAAACTCCTTGTCGGTCAGCGTAGGATAATCACGTATTATCACGTCCGTAATGCGGCGGCACGATGTCTGCATCATACCCTCGTCACCTCCGCCCTGTCCGCGCAGTTTCATGGCATCCGCCACTTTCCACCGTACGGCTTGCTCGATTTGGCTCTCGCTGTCGTACTGCCCGAACTGCCTGCCGGTTTCGATTGCCGCCTTGATTGCTTGTTGATTCATTTGTTATTGTCGTTGTTTGTGTTGTTGCCGTATATTATGTCGTTGATGCGCCTTACCTCCTTTTGGCGGTATTCCTCAACCTCTTGTTCCTCTTGCGCCCTGCGCCTCTCAACGTCTTTCTTGCGTTCTATTTCCATTTGGGCCTCAAAGCGTGCGCGTTCCTCTTGCTCTGTGGATTCGCGCTGCTGACGTTTAACACGTCCGCCGTCCTGCTGTTCCCATGTCCTTACGGCTGCACGCCAGTCCTTCATAGGGTTGCGGCCCACGCGCCAGCCGTTGGCCTCATAGTATGCGAAAAATCTCTCTGCACTTATACCGTTTCCACGTTCAGTGCAATACGCCTGTATTTCCTCAATAGTTGGTTTGATGAACTTTTTTTTGCTCGGTTCGTCTTTTGGTACTACGTCAGTAGTACTTTTTATATCATTCTGTATATCTGTATTGTTTGTATTATCTGTATATCTGTAGTTGTTGCCCTCCTGCGTTCCCTCTGCTTGCCCTTTTGCTTGCCTTCTTGCTCGCCCTGTTGTTTGCCCTTTGGTTTCATCGTTGGTTTGGTAACTCTCATAGTTGCAAATAGTTATGACACTATATTTGTTTGCCCCTTTGATTGCCACGTTGTTTGACATTTTCAGTTTCCCCAACGCGCCCCGCACCTGCTTTGATGTCAAACCCAGTTCATCGGCCATTGCTGCAACGCTTGTGATGAACTGCCCGCGCTCAATCTTGATACCCTGCCACACCTTCGGCTGGTAGTTGGCTTTCAGTAAGCAATGCAGGAATACTCGTACGACATTCGTATTGCCGTACCATTCCCAATTCAGCATCTTGTCATATAACTTTATCCAGCCTCCCATTGCTTGATGTATTGAAAAACAAAGGGTGTCTTTTCCGCAACGCATTTGCACCTACGTTACGTACTGGGAACACCCTCGCATATCTTGTTTCCACGTTGTGCAACACGTGTTGTTTCAGTAATCACGTTGCAAATATACGCATCATTTTGTAACCACATTACAATTTGACGAGAATTTTGTAACATCATTACAATTTTTCACTCAAAACGGCATATCGTCTTTCTCTTTCCCGCCCTGCGGCTGGCCTTCCGGCTCGGGTGTGGGCGCGGGTTCTGCGCCTTCCTGTGCTGCTGGCTGCTGGCCCTGCTGGGCATCGTCTTTCTTGCCACCGATGAACTCCAGTTCATCAACCCTCACACTCCATGCGGTGCGCTTGATGCCGTCCTTTTCGTACTGGTGGCTCTGCATTTCACCGGCAACGAGCAACTTCGTTCCAACGGTTATGTTCGCGCCCAGTTTGCTTGCGCCGTCTGCAGTGCCGGTATACACAATGCAGTCGAACCAATCCGTGCGTATGGTTTCCCACTCGCCTTTGTCGTTCTTTCTCGTCTTGCTGACTGCAAGGGAGAAATTAACCATGCCTCCGTTCTGTAGGCTGCGACTGGTTGCGCTGCGGCCCACGTTTCCTGTAATTACGATACGATTCATATTGATTGTTCTTTATAGTGAGTATTGCATTACCGTCACCTCCGCGCCGAACTTGTTGCGTACCTTGACGCGCTGGCGTTTGACACGTATACCAGTGCGCTGTTCTATGTCATGTACTCTCGCCTGTAGGCGCATACATGAAAACTTGTTCAGTGCCTCCAAAGGAGTAATCTTGTTGCCGGCCTTCATGTAGGCCAAAATCTGCCCCGCTTGCGTTGCGCAGTTAATAGGGTTGGGGTTGTCGTTGGTGTTCATAATAATTGAGGTTAGTTGTTTTCAAGTCTGTTCATTCTCTCGGTTATCAACTGCCCCGCATCTTGGCAGTTGTTCATATCGCGCCGCAACTCGTCTATCTTGTCGTCCTGTTCCTGTATGCGGATAACGCAGACCATGAGTACTGCGATAACGAACACGGCGATAATGAGTATCAATATGGCGGCGACAATCGCAAACGCTTTCATACCGTTATCTTTATGGTTTCCGACACCTGCGATGTCTTGTAAAAGTCGTTTATCTCGGCCTCCAACTCGGGATGCGCTGCAGTTAGTTTCTTGACATCAAACGTACGGCGTTCGGTCGGCTCAATATAGGTAGCGCGGAATCCTTCTAACTCCACGCTCTTGATGCCGTTTTCCTTCATCAATCCCATAAGGCCCTTGCGGAACTCGTCACGCTCGGCGGTCAAACGCTTTATCTCGTTCTCGGTGTCACGGTACATCTGCCCCAGTTCAATGACAGGTGCAGGGTACTGGGTTTCCACCTTTGTCGGCTCGCGCTGCAAACCCTTGCGCCAGTCGTCAATAAGTGACTGCACGGCATCATGGCCCTTGTCCTTAACCTGTATCACCTGCCACGCGCCGCGACTGCGGTTGTACCACATAGCGATAAGCATTGACACCTGTTGCCCTGTCTGCTGGCGAAAAAAATCGGCGTAAATGCTCAACTGCCACGATAGATATTCCTCGTCAAACTCGCTCGTGGTCTTGATGTCGGCCAGCACGTATGCGTTTTTCTCACCGCTCTTGTGACGGAACACAACATCAACCTTGCTGGCGATGTCCTGCTCGTTGCTTACAAGATACTCCACGCAGTCGGGCTGTACCATTGCCGACAACTCGCTGCCCTGCCAGTAGTGCTGCAGTGCCTTTAACGCCCTGTCTGCCTCCGGCTCGAACTCCACGCAGTCGGGGTTGGGAATATGCGGCTGTTCCATTAACCAGTCCTGTACGGCCTCGTGAATGGCTGTGCCACGTGCGGCGGCACGCCTCAATACGTCCTCACTGATTCCGTTGTACTTGTCGTAGAACAACACCTGTTTGAGTACGGTTGTAACGCCTGTCAGTTCCTCCAAATCGAGCATATAGGCGTGCAGTCCCTCGGCGCGGTTCTCTATGAACTGCACCTTTGATTGTGGTAAATTTGTCTGTATCATTTGAGTTCTTTTTTACGGTTAATAACAGCGTTGTAGAATGTTGTGTTAATTTGCATACCGGCATTGTCTTTCCATACTTTCTGCAGGTCTGCAAGCGTCTTTGCCTCCTTGACGCATAACAGCGCGAGTTCCAAATCGGGGTCGTCCTGTGCGGCCTTGTTCTGTGTTACCTTGCCCTGTACTTCGTCCGGCGTTTCCTTGTCGGGGTCTGCGATGTCCTTTGTCGGCACAAGGAACATTTGCATAAGCACGTACTTCAATGCGATGCTCTTACACTTGTTGTAACCCTTGTCGCCATTGTCTGCTGCCTCGCCCCAGCCGTCAGCCGTAACCGTGCTGCCGTCCTCTGTTGATACGAAGGTGAAACGAATGTGCAGACGTGTGCGGAACTGCAGACTTTTGCGCCCCTCTCGGTTTGTGGTTTCAAAGTTTTCCTGTATGTGTTCAATCTCACTGGGCAGGATAATGATGCCGGCCTCGGCCATAAGTCCATGTAAAGAGTTCATGAAATCTTCAATGCCACGAAACATGAATCCCTGCTGCTCGTTTTTGCGCTCTTTATCAATCGCGCCAATCTTACCCATAACCTCACCCAGTTTCTTGTAGATAAGGCCAGTCTTGTTTTCGTTCTCGTTCATAATAGTTGTTGTTATCGGTTAATCAATTTACGGCTCGCCACAATTTCAAGAGTTGCTGCCCTGTAAAGGTGCTGCGCCCTGTCGCGCTATTGTAACTCGGTACGATGTGAAAGTAACGCGCCCACTTGTGCAGGGTCTTGCGGCTGCATTCCAGCCGGCGTGCGGCCTCACACACTGGGTATCGGCCCGACATCGTTACTTGCGGCTCGTCATGTGTCATTTTCTCACCACGTTGCGTATTGTCTGTGTGCTTACGTGATAACGCTTGCTCAACAGGCCCATAATGCGCCAGTCGCTTGCATCGGGATTCTGCCCACGCAGGGCATCGAAATCCGCGAGAATGGAGGCGTTGCGCTTGCGCAGTTCCGCCTCGTGCTGTGTCATAAATTCGTCACTCATAATCATTGCTTGTTTAGTGGATAATGTACTCGGGGTTGTGTTTCTTGAACAACAGGAAACTG
>Ga0265300_10000548_pt1 | contig 39302 bp, 31 predicted proteins | sample AusTroGonzalo_MG_FD_193482 | JGI IMG/M metagenome (GOLD analysis project Ga0265300, IMG submission 193482) | Bovine rumen microbial communities from tropical cattle in Woodstock, Queensland, Australia - Gonzalo_03 | ecosystem: Host-associated > Mammals > Digestive system > Stomach > Rumen ...
GCTGGTCATCACCTCCACGTTCAGTTCCTGCCACTCTTTCTTCAGGGCCTCCTCTCGGGCGATGCGCTCCTGACGCTCCTTCTCTGCGCGGGCAGCAGCCTCGGCAGCGGCCTTCGCCTGAGCCTCCTTCCATTCCACTACCTGATTCTTGGAGATCAGGGCACCGTGGAAGGTATAGGCCACGAGCAGCGGACTCACGTGGCCCTCGAAGGAGCCGATCTCATGGCCGAAACTGGTGGCTTTCTGCATGGTCACCTCGCCGATCACGCTGCCATCCATCGACACCTTGTTGGTCCTGGGGTCAAACTTGATGGTGCCCAGGTTCGGACTCTCAATCGTACCGTCGTTGCTGATCGAGCCCTTCGGCGTGCCGTTCTTGGCAGTCCACTTACCTGTGGCGGGGTCGAGCTTATAGCTCACCTTCTGGCCTGCGAACTCGCCTTCGTCGTAGGTCTTATTAAAGGTGATTTCCAGGTTTACGGGATCCCATGTGCCGATGGCGGTCTTGCCCCATCTGATAGTGTTCAGCGCCCCTTTGGCAGCGGGCTGGGGGATAGTGGGGGTGATGTCCTTGATGGCCAACTGGATGGAGTCGTTCTTGCGTTTGCGCTCCTTCTCTTCCTTAGCTTGTTGTTCACGATACTCTTCATACTTGTCTTGGTTGGTCTGCAGTCCAACGGCCTTGCGGGCCTTGCGTGCCAACTTTCCAAGTCCGAACTGCGCTTCAGCAGGCGTGCTGAAGGCGAACATAGCCGCAAGGGCCATCACAATTAAATGTGTTCTCTTCATCTCTTAAAAAGTTAATGGTTACTGTAATGATTGCTGCAAAATTACGCATAATCCACGAATATTACAAGAAAACCGAAAAAAAAATACCTAAAGTTTGGTATTATTCAAAAAAAGTTGTACCTTTGCCCTCGTCAAATGTGAGTATTAACAGTTCTAACAATTTTAAATTAATAAGAATTATGGCATACGTAATTGGTGAAGATTGCATTTCTTGTGGAACATGTGCTGGTGAGTGCCCCGTTGAGGCTATCTCTGAGGGTGCAGAGCGCTACGTGATTGATGCTGATGCTTGCACAGAGTGCGGCACATGCGCAAGTGTTTGTCCTTCTGAGGCTATCAGCCTTCCCTAAACATATAGGACATACAAAAGAATAGAGGTGTTTCATTCGAAGCACCTCTTTCTTTTTTATGTCAGAAAAAGAAAAGTTCTTGTAAGTGTAAAGCCTATGATTAACACTGTTTAACGCAGGAAGCATCTCTAATGCTAACAATTTGTTGTATATTTGTAGCCAAATAATATAAATCTGTCCAAACAATGATGAATAAGAACGAGAAATTTGTGATCACGATTAATCGTGAACTGGGTAGCGGCGGACGTACGGTCGGTCAGAAGTTGGCTGAGAAGTTAGGCGTTTCCTATTATGACAAGGCTGTGATCAAGGCCCTGCAGGAGAAGTATCACCTTACCGTGGAGGAGATTGAGAAACGGAAGGGTGAAAGCGATAACTGGTGGGCTGAAGCCAAACGGATGTTGAGCATCAGTACGGGTTTGGCTGGTAATGTCGGTTATAATCAGGCTGCGATGAGCGATACTGCTGCCATGTTGACCACCGACGAGATGTTCAGATCGGAGACTGAGATCCTGAAGGGTATTGCCGATACGGAGTCGTGTGTGATAGCAGGTCGTAGCGGTTTCTATGTGCTCCGTGATCATCCCAACCGTCTGAGCATCCTGATCCAGGCTTCGATGCCTTTCCGTGTGGAGCGCGTTTCCAGGAAACAGCACGTGACGCCTGAGCAGGCCCGCCATATTATAGATAAGGTGGACGAGATGCGTGAGAACTACGTGAAGAAATATACGAAGACTTCGCGTTACGACACTCGCAACTACGACATGATGATCTCTGCCGACGGTAAGACCGAGGATGAGATCGTGGATCTGATCCTGAAGTATATCGGATAAAAGGAACGGCGTCTTAACGGGTGGTGGTGAGACCGTGGTCGATCACCATCTGGCGCATGTTCTTCAGCAGGTCGCTGGCAAAGATGAAGTCAGTGAGTTTCTGGTCGTCGGAGCCCATGATCATACTGCTCTCGCCCTGCCACTCTTTCTCGCCTTCATAGATAAAGACGATATTCTCACCGATACCCATGACAGAATTCATGTCGTGGGTATTGATGATGGTGGTCATCTTAAATTCTTTCGTGATGCTCTGCAGCAGACCGTCGATGACGAGTGAGGTTTTGGGGTCGAGACCAGAGTTGGGCTCGTCGCAGAACAGGTATTTCGGATTGAGGGCGATGGCGCGGGCAATGGCGACACGCTTCTGCATACCACCAGAGATCTCACCAGGGAATTTCTCGTCGGCTCCCTTCAGGTTGACACGGTCGAGACATTCCTGAGCCCGATGGATGCGCTCGCGAAGCGTCATCGTGGAGAACATATCGAGGGGGAACATCACATTCTCAAGGACGGTCATCGAGTCGAAGAGGGCGGCACTCTGGAAGATCATACCCATCTCACGACGCATGAGCACCTTCTCGTGTTTCGTCATTTTTACGAAGTCGCGCCCATCGTAGAGCACCTGTCCGCTGGTGGGCTCGAACAGACCCACGAGGTTTTTCATCAGTACGGTCTTTCCTGAACCACTCTGGCCGATGATGAGGTTGGTCTTGCCATCCTCGAAGACGGTGTTGATATCCTTCAGCACTTCGCGTCCTTCAAAGCTCTTACACAGATTCTTGACTTCTATCATGACAGTAACTGGGTTAAGAAGACATCACTGAAGAGAATGAGTGCGCTGGAAGACACCACCGCATTGGTACTGGCCTTACCCACATCGACAGAGCCACCTTCGACGGAATAGCCGAAGTAGGCAGGGACACTGGAGATGATGAAGGCGAAGAAGAGACTCTTGATGATCGACATCCAGACAAACCAGGAGTTGAAGTTGTGCTGGAGTCCGATCGTGAGGTCATCAGGCGTCATGATATGTCCGATATACGCGGTGGCATAGGCTCCCACGATACCCATCGCAGAGGAGAAGACCACGAGACAGGGCATGATAGTGATCAGGCCCATGATCTTCGGCAGGATGAGATAGCTGGCAGAGTTGATGCCCATGATCTCAAGGGCGTCGATCTGCTGGGTGACTCGCATCGTACCGATCTCGGAGGCGATGTTTGAGCCCACCTTACCTGCCAGGATCAGACACATGATGGAACTGGAGAACTCGAGGAGCATGATCTCGCGGGTGGTGTAACCACTCACCCAGCGGGGCATCCAAGGGCTCTGGATATTGAGTTTCATCTGAATACAGATGACCGCTCCGATAAAGAACGAGATGAGCAGGACGATGCCGATGGAATCGACGCCGAGCTGGGCCATCTCCTTCACATATTGCTTGAGGAACATGCGCAGACGTTCTGGGCGCGAGAAGGTGCGTCCCATCAACATTACATATCGACCAAAGGTGGTCAGCCATTTCTCTATGAGCATGCTGTTTTATTAAAAATCGCTGCAAAGGTACAAAATAATTCTTAATTCTTAATTCTTAATCTTAATTTTTTGTATCTTTGCACCCGATTATGGAAGATAGTATCGTATTACGCACGGAAGGACTGGTGAAGCGCTATGGTAAGCGCACCGTGGTCAATGACGTCAGTTTTCATGTGAAGCAGGGTGAGATTGTCGGTCTGCTGGGACCTAACGGTGCCGGAAAGACGACCTCGTTTTACATGACGACAGGTCTGGTGGTGCCCAACGGTGGCCATATCTATCTGGGTGACGAGGATGTGACTACTTACCCTGTGTATAAAAGGGCCCGAGCAGGTATCGGCTATCTGGCGCAGGAGGCAAGCGTGTTTCGTAAGATGAGCGTAGAGGATAATATCCGTTCGGTGCTGGAGATGACGGGCAAGCCCCGCGACTATCAGGATGAGACGCTGGAGAAACTCATTGCAGAGTTCCGTTTGGAGAAAGTCCGTAAGAACCTGGGTGACCAGCTCTCTGGTGGCGAGCGTCGTAGAACGGAGATTGCACGCTGTCTGGCCATCGCACCGAAGTTCATCATGCTCGACGAGCCGTTTGCTGGTGTCGATCCGATTGCTGTGGAGGATATCCAGTTTATTGTGTGGAAACTGAAAGACCTGAATATCGGTATCCTCATCACTGACCACAATGTGGAAGATACGCTCTGTATCACCGATCGTGCCTACCTGCTCTTCGAGGGACGTATTCTCTTCCATGGTACACCAGAAGAGCTGGCTGCCAATCAGATCGTGCGCAAGAACTATCTGACCGAATCGTTTGTGCTCAGACAGAAAGACTTCCAGAAAATTGAGGAAGAACGCAATGCACAGGAGGAGTGAAAAACGAGAAGTGAAAAGCGAAGAGTTAAAAAAATAAAAAATATAGCTGCTTTTCACTTTTCACCCTTTACTTCTCACTTCTTTTTCGTACTTTTGCACCTCAAAATTTGCATAGTACATATTTAAATAAGGTATAAAAGACAATGAAGATTACATTTGATTGCCCTGATAAGATCAATGGTCTGCTGACGATGACCATTGAGCCCGCTGATTATCAGGAACAGGTAGAGAAGACTCTGAAGAACTATCGTAAGAAGGCTCAGGTGCCTGGTTTCCGTCCAGGTATGGTGCCCATGGGAATGATCAAGAAACAGTATGGTACCGCCGTGAAGGTTGACGAGGTCAACAAGCTCATGGGCGAGAAGCTGTATGCCTATATCCAGGAGAACAAGATCCAGATGCTGGGTGAGCCCCTTCCCAATCAGGAGAAGCAGGTGCCTCAGGACTTCGAGAAGGACGGTGAGCTGACCTTCGTGTTCGATATCGCCGTTGCTCCAGAGTTCAAGGCTGAACTGACAGCAAAGGATAAGATCGATTATTATAAGATCAAGGCTGACGAGAAGCTTATCGACGATCAGGTGCAGATGTACGCATCTCAGGCTGGTGAGTTTGTGAAAGCTGAGGTGTTCAGCGGCAACGACACCATCACTGGTGATCTGCGTGAGCTCGATGAGAAGGGTAACACCAAGGAAGGTGGTATTACGACTGAGGGTGGTATGGTGATGCCTGCCTATATCAAGGCTGAGGATCAGAAGAAACTTTTTGACGGTGCGAAGCCTGGTGATATCATCACCTTCAATCCGAAGAAGGCTTATCCAGACAATGATGCTGAGGTAGCAGCCCTATTGAAGGTGGAAAAGGATCAGGTAAAGGATCTGACAGCTGACTTCAGCTACCAGATTACTGAGATCCGTCACTTCCAGCCTGCAGAGGTTGACCAGAAGCTCTTCGACCGCGTGTTTGGCGAGGGTGAGGTGAAGGACGAGAAGGCTTTCCGTGAGAAGATTGCCGAGAACATCGCTCCCCAGTTGCAGCAGAACAGCGACTACAAGTTCCTGCTTGACGTACGTCAGTACTTGGAGAAGAAGGTCGGTGACCTGCAGTTCCCTGAGGCTCTGCTGAAGCGCGTGATGCTGCAGAACAACAAGGAGAAGGGTGCTGACTTCGTGGAGAAGAACTTCGAGGGTAGCATCAAGGAGCTGAAGTGGCACCTCATCAAGGAGCAGATCGTTGCTGCCAACGACGTCAAGGTCGAGGATGCTGACCTGAAGGCTGTTGCGAAGGAGGCTATCCGTGCCCAGTTCGCTCAGTATGGTATGAGCAATGTGCCCGATGACGTGCTGGAGAATTATGCCGCCGAGCAGTTGAAGAAACGTGAGAACGTGGACAACTTCGTGGATCGCGCTGTTGACATGAAACTGACCGAAGTTCTCAAAAACGTGGTCAAACTGAACGAAAAAGAGGTCACTTTAGAGGCCTTTAATAAGCTTCTGCAAGAAAAATAATATTTTTTAGGAAAAAATAACCCCAACTTCGAGAGGTTATCGACTTTTTTTTGTTATCTTTGTGTCCCAATACAAGATGCAGAAGGTCGATAGCCTTTCTTAGTATCTCAATAGGTTTAAAATTAGAAGGACGAATATGATAAAGAATGATTTTAGAAAATATGCTACGCAGCATTTAGGAATGGACGGCCTGACACTTGATGACGTGATGAAGGCACAGGCTCAGTATCTGAACCCTTATATCCTGGAGGAACGTCAGTTGAACGTGACCCAGATGGATGTCTTTTCACGCTTGATGATGGATCGTATCATCTTCCTCGGCACGCAGATCGACGACTATACCGCCAACACCCTGCAGGCCCAGCTACTCTATCTTGACTCTGTGGATTCTGGTAAGGATATCTCGATCTATATCAACAGCCCTGGTGGTAGTGTGACTGCTGGACTGGGTATCTATGATACGATGCAGTTCATCTCAAGCGATGTGGCTACCATCTGTACAGGTATGGCTGCTTCGATGGGCGCCGTACTGCTGGTGGCTGGTACGGAGGGAAAGCGTTCGGCGCTGCCCCACAGTCGCGTGATGATCCATCAGCCGCTTGGCGGTGTGCAGGGTCAGGCTTCCGATATCGAGATCGAGGCTAAGGAGATCCTGAAATTCAAGAAAGAACTCTATACCATCATTTCTGAACACTCACACACTCCTTACGATAAGGTGTATGCCGACTCAGACCGTAACTACTGGATGACGGCAGAAGAGGCCAAGGAATATGGTATGATTGATACAGTGCTGACCAGGAAGAAGTAAGAACGGATGAAGAAAGCATGTAGTTTCTGTGGAAGGACTGAAAGTGAAGTGAAACTGCTGATCACAGGCCTGAGCGGTTTTATCTGTGAGGACTGTGCCGAGCAGGCTTACCATATCGTGCAGGAGAATATGCCTCACACCAAGCACAAGAAGGCTGAGGACGAGAAGTTCAAGCTGAAGAAGGTGCCGAAGCCGAAGGAGATCAAAGCCTATCTCGATGACTATGTGATCGGACAGGACGAGGCTAAGCGTTATCTTGCCGTATCGGTATATAACCACTATAAGCGTCTGCAGCAGCCTGTCAGCGACGATGGCGTGGAGATCGAGAAGAGCAACATCATCATGGTGGGCTCGACGGGAACAGGTAAGACCCTGTTGGCCCGTACGATTGCCAAACTGCTTGATGTGCCTTTCACGATTGTGGATGCGACGGTGTTCACTGAGGCTGGTTATGTGGGCGAGGATGTAGAGAGTATTCTGACTCGTCTGCTTCAGGTGGCCGATTACAACGTGGAGGCAGCTCAGCGCGGTATCGTGTTCATCGACGAGATCGATAAGATTGCCCGTAAGAGCGACAACCCCTCGATCACCCGTGACGTCAGTGGTGAGGGTGTGCAGCAGGGACTGTTGAAGTTGTTGGAGGGTACGATGGTGAACGTGCCGCCCAAGGGTGGCCGTAAGCACCCTGATCAGGATTATATCCATGTGGATACGCGCAATATCCTGTTTATCTGTGGTGGTGCCTTCGATGGTATCGAACAGAAGATCGCCCAGCGTATGAATACGCATGTGGTGGGTTATAACTCTGTACAGAACGTCCGCAAAATTGACAAGAAAGACCTGATGAAATATGTGCAGCCGCAAGACCTGAAGTCCTTTGGACTTATCCCCGAGATTATCGGTCGTCTGCCTGTGCTGACCTACCTGAATCCCCTCGACCGTGAGGCGCTGGAGAAGATCCTGACAGAACCGAAGAACTCGATTATCCGTCAATATCAGAAACTCTACGAGATGGATGGTGTGACGCTGACCTTCGCCAAGGAGGCGCTCAATGTGATGGTGGATAAGGCGGTGGAGTTTAAACTCGGTGCCCGTGGCCTGCGTTCCATCGTGGAGAACGTGATGATCGACTCTATGTATGAGACACCTTCTAAGAAGGTTAAGAAATTTGAAGTTACAGCCGACTATGTCCGCCAACAGTTGGACAAGTCGCATCTCAATCAATACGAAGCCTAAAAAATAACTAAGATTGTATGACCGAAAAAAGAAATCTTACCGAGGCCCTGAAGAAGTACTTTGGATTTGATACATTCAAAGGTGATCAGGAGCGGATTATCCAGAACCTGCTGGACGGCAATGATACTTTCGTGCTGATGCCTACTGGTGGCGGCAAGTCACTCTGCTATCAGCTTCCCTCCTTGTTGATGGAGGGAACGGCCATCGTGATTTCTCCCCTGATAGCGCTGATGAAGAATCAGGTGGATGTCATCACGAACCTCAGTGAGCAAGAGGGTACTGCCCACTACTTGAACTCGTCGCTTAACAAAGCTGCCATCGATCAGGTGAAGACTGATATTCTGGCAGGTAAGACCAAGTTGCTGTATGTGGCACCAGAGTCGCTGACCAAGGAAGATAATGTGGAATTCCTGAAGTCGGTGAAGATCTCATTCTACGCCGTTGATGAGGCACATTGTATCTCAGAGTGGGGTCATGACTTCCGTCCTGAATATCGTCGTATCCGACCTATCGTCAACGAGATCGGCAAGGCCCCGATTATTGCCCTGACAGCAACAGCTACCGACAAGGTGCGCAGTGACATCAAGAAGAACTTGGGAATGGTGGACGCCAAGGAGTTTAAGAGCTCCTTCAATCGTCCTAACCTCTATTATGAGGTACGTCCGAAGACGAAGGATGTAGATAAGGATATCATTAAGTTTATCAAGCAGCATCCAGGGAAAAGCGGTATCATCTACTGTCTGTCAAGAAAGAAGGTAGAGGAGTTGGCTGCCATTCTGCGAGCCAACGATATTAAGGCGGCTGCCTATCATGCAGGTCTTGACTCTGCTACCAGAACTCAGACGCAGGATGCCTTCTTGATGGAGGATATCGACGTGATTGTGGCCACCATTGCTTTCGGTATGGGTATCGATAAACCCGATGTACGGTTTGTGATCCACTACGACATCCCGAAGTCGCTGGAAGGCTATTATCAGGAGACGGGTCGTGCAGGTCGTGACGGTGGAGAGGGTCTCTGTCTGGCTTTCTACTCAAACAAGGATCTGCAGAAGCTGGATAAGTTTATGGAAGGAAAGCCTGTGGCTGAACAAGATATCGGCCGACAGTTGCTGGTGGAGACGGCAGCCTATGCAGAGACATCGGTATGCCGCCGCAAGATGTTGCTCCATTATTTCGGCGAGGACTATCCGAAGGATAACTGTGGCAACTGCGACAACTGTCTGCATCCGAAGACGAAGATTGAGGCGCAGGATCAGTTAGTGATAACGCTTCAGGCCATCTTATCGGTAAAAGAGAACTTCCGCAGCGACTATATCATCGACTTCATCACAGGTAAGGAGACCGATGAGATCCTGGCGCATCACCATGAGGAACTGGAGAACTTCGGCGCAGGTGCCGACGATGATGAGAAGGTATGGAACCCTGTGATCCGTCAGGCTTTGATTGCCGGCTACCTGAAGAAAGAGGTAGAGAACTATGGTCTGCTGAAAGTCACTGCTGCAGGTAAGAAGTTCCTGAAAGCACCTCAGTCCTTTATGATCGTGAAGGACGCAGAGTTCAATGAAGACGATGAGGCGCTGGATCATGAGGGTGGTATCAGTGCCCTTGACCCCACGCTGAGTGCGATGCTGAGAGACTTACGAAAGAAGGTGTCGAAGCAGATGCAGCGTCCGCCGTATGTCATCTTCCAGGATGTGTCGTTGGAACAGATGGCTACAGATTACCCCGTCACCCTCGATGAACTGAAAAATATCCAGGGTGTGGGTGAAGGTAAGGTGAAACAGCCTTATGCCAAGGAGTTTGTGGATCTGATTAAACGCTATTGCGAAGAGAACGGTATCGAGCGGCAGGCTGATATGCGCGTACGTACTGTTGCCAAGAAATCCATGCTGAAAGTGAAGATCATCCAGAGTATCGACCGTCAGGTGGCTCTCGACGATATCGCTGATGCACAAGGCATCGACTTCGACGAGTTGCTCGACGAGGTGGAGGCTATCGTCTATAGCGGTACGAAACTGAACATCGACTACTTCCTGGAGGAGGTGATGGACGATGACCATGTGGATGATATCTACGACTATTTCTGTGAGTCGGATACCGATAAGTTGAGTGTTGCCCAGGATGAACTTGGTAGTGATTACTCTGAAGATGAGATCCGATTGGTGAGAATCAAGTTCATCTCAGAAATGGCGAACTGATGAGAATTTAGAAATGAGAATTTAGAGATAATAATATTATGGCTTCATTTATTACAGACAAAATCGTGATGGACGGTCTTACATTTGATGACGTCCTGTTAATCCCGGCTTATTCTGAAGTACTGCCGAAGACGGTAGAGTTGAAAACCCGTTTCTCTCGTAACATTGAATTGAACGTGCCTTTCGTGACAGCGGCAATGGATACTGTTACAGAGTCGCAGATGGCTATTGCCATCGCTCGTGAGGGTGGTATTGGTGTGATTCACAAGAATATGTCGATTGACGATCAGGCCCGTCAGGTGGCTATTGTGAAACGTGCCGAGAACGGTATGATCTATGATCCGATCACGATTCCCTTAGGCGCTACAGTAGCACAAGCCCTCGACATTATGTCGGAGTATCATATCGGAGGTATCCCTGTGGTGGACGATGAGCGTCATCTGGTGGGTATCGTCACTAACCGTGACCTGCGCTTCGAACGTCGTCTGGATCGTCCTGTCGACGAGATTATGTCGAAGGACCATCTTGTGACTACTCATCAGCAGACCGACTTGACGGCTGCTGCCCAGATCCTGCAGGAGAACAAGATTGAGAAACTGCCCGTAGTGGATAAGGACAACCGTCTGATTGGCCTCATCACCTATAAGGATATCACAAAGGCAAAGGATAAGCCTATGGCCTGTAAGGATGAAAAAGGACGTCTGCGTGTGGCTGCAGGTGTCGGTGTCACCATTGATACCTTAGATCGTATGCAGGCACTGGTGAACGCTGGTGTCGATGCCATCGTGATCGATACGGCTCACGGTCACTCTAAGTCCGTGATTGAGAAACTGAGAGAGGCAAAGACTTCATTCCCCAATATTGATATCGTGGTGGGTAACATCGCGACAGGTGAGGCTGCCAAGATGCTGGTTGAGAATGGTGCTGATGCCGTGAAGGTAGGTATTGGTCCTGGTTCCATCTGTACTACTCGTGTGGTGGCAGGCGTAGGTGTGCCTCAGCTGAGTGCAGTCTATGATGTCTATAGTGCCCTGAAGGGAACCGATATTCCGTTGATTGCCGATGGTGGTCTGCGTTATTCAGGTGATATTGTAAAAGCCCTCGCTGCAGGTGGTAGCTGTGTGATGATCGGCTCACTCGTGGCTGGTACTGAGGAGAGTCCTGGTGATACCATTATCTATAATGGTCGTAAATTCAAGAGTTATCGCGGTATGGGCTCGCTCGAGGCTATGGAGCAGAAACATGGCTCGAAAGATCGTTATTTCCAGGGCGACACCAAGGATGTGAAGAAACTGGTGCCAGAGGGAATCGCTGGCCGTGTGCCTTACAAAGGAACCGTTCAGGAGGTGATCTATCAGATGGTAGGTGGTCTGCGTTCAGGTATGGGTTACTGTGGTGCTGCTACCATTGAGAAGCTGCATGATGCCAAGTTCACCCGCATCACCAATGCAGGTGTGAACGAGAGTCATCCGCACGACATCACTATTACCAGTGAGGCTCCGAACTACTCACGCCCCAACGACTAAAGAAGTGAAGAGGTCTCTACTACTTCCAGTACTTTGGTTCACCGTGCTCGCGACACAAGCACAGTCTGATCCTGTGGTGATGACGGTGAAGGGTGTCCCTGTACCCCGTTCTGAGTTCGTTTATTCCTATTATAAAAACAATGGGAACGGACAGGCAGATAGGAAGACGGTAGAGGAATATGCGGAACTCTATGCTAATTACAAGTTGAAGTTGGCGGCTGCGCTGGATGCGCAGCTCGACACTTCGGTTGCCTTCAAACAGGAACTCGCCTCCTATATCAATTGTCAGGGTGGGGAAAACATGGCAGTCACCACAGATTTTCTGACAGAGGCACGACACCTTTATGACAGAACGAAAAAGAGCATTGGCTCCCAAGGGCTGATCAGGCCTGCGGAGATTTTCCTTAGGCTTCCTACTCAGGCATCAAATAGAGAACAAGATCGTGTTGCCCAACGAGCAGACTCCATCTGGCGTGCCCTACAGGGAGGTGCCGATTTCTCTACACTGGCTCGAAAGGTCTCTGAGGATCAGCGGACAGCTGCTCAGGGTGGAGACATGGGGTGGATGCAGCCTCAACAGAGTTTCGTGGAGTTAGAACAAGCTGCCTATGCGTTGCAACCAGGAGAGCTGAGTCGGCCGATACTGGCACCTGATGGTTATCATATTATCCTGATGAAGGAACGGAAACAGTTGGAGCCGTTTGAAGTGTTGAAGGACGATTTGGTACGTTCACTGCAACAACAGAACGTGCGAAAGGCGATAGCTGGACAGAATGTCAGTGGGGGGACTGTGCAGAAGACGACAGCCAACCAGAAGTACCTGAATCAGGAATACCACGACGGTCTGCTGGTGTATGAAATTACCAACCGCGAAGTATGGCAGCGGGCCAAGACGGATGAGGTCGGTCTTCGGGCCTGGTTTGATGCACACGAAAGAATTTATGTGTCGTCAGGTCCCCATTATCGCGGTGTAGCCTATTTCACAAAGACCAAAGCCGATATGAAGGCTGTGAAGAAGTATTTGAAGCGTTTGCCTTTCAAACAGTGGTCAGAGACTTTGAATGCCACTTTCAACAGTGATGGCGAAGAGCGTGTGAAGATAGTGGTAGGTGTGTTCAAGCCAGGCGACAATGCTACGATCGACCGACTGGTGTTTAAACGTCGCGATGCAGCAGCATGGGCGGATGTAGCATACCCCTTCGAAGCCGTCTATGGTAAGAAACTGAAGAAATATCCAGAGGGTTATAACGATGTGAGAGCTCAGGTTGTGGCCGACTACCAGCAAATGCTGGAAGCAGAATGGCTAGCCTCGCTGCGCAGTCGTTATCCTGTACAGATAAACCAAGAAATATTGAAAACAGTAAATCAGCACCAATGAATGTTTTAAAAAGATTGATTCCGGTTGTGATGATGGCGATTCCTTTGTTCGGAGTCGCTGCAAATGAGAAAGATTCTGTCGCTGTAGGTTCAGTGATTGACGAAGTGATATGGGTTGTCGGTGATGAAGCCATTTTGCGTTCTGACGTGGAGTCCATGCGTATGCAGGCAGCTCTTGAAGGTATGAAATGGTCAGGTAACCCTGATTGTATCATTCCTGAGCAGATCGCCGTTCAGAAGCTATTCAAGCATCAGGCTGCCATTGACAGTATCGAGGTAACCGATGCCGATGTGGCTCAGGAGGTGGAGCAGCAGATCAACTACTGGCTCGACATGGTCGATGGCTCTCGTGAACGTCTGGAGGAATATAAGCATCAGCCTCTTTCTCAGATCCGTAATGAGTTGCGTGACGAAATGAAAGACCGTCAGATGGTACAGCGGATGAAGCGTAAACTTGTGGAAGATATTTCGGTGACACCTGCTGAGGTGCGTCGTTATTTCAAGGATATGCCACAGGATAGTATTCCCTTCGTGCCGACAGAGGTGGAGGTGCAGATCATCCAGATGACACCACGTATAGAAATCGAGGAATTGAACCGTGTGAAAGATGAGTTACGTGACTATACCGATCGTGTGAACAAGGGTGAGGCTTCGTTCCAGACGTTGGCACGTCTCTATTCTGAAGACCCAGGAACGGCTCGTCGTGGTGGTGAGGTCGGTCTGGCGGGACGTGGTACCCTCGATCCTGCTTTTGCCACCGTGGCATTTAACCTTACAGATCCGAAAAAGGTGTCTAAGATAGTGGAGTCTGAGTTCGGCTTCCATATCATCCAACTTATCGAGAAGCGTGGTGAGAAGGTGAATGTACGTCATATCCTCCGTAAGCCTGTTGTGTCTGAAGAAGCCGTCGAACGGGCGCTCGGTCGTCTGGACTCCATCGCTGATGACATCCGCGCTGGGAAATTCACTTTCGAGGATGCAGCACCTATCCTCTCGGATGATAAGGATACCAAGAACAGTAAAGGTCTGATGTCAACGAACATGATGCAGACGGGTCATACCTCTTCTCGCTTCCAGATGCAGGATCTGCCCCCTGAGATTGCGAAGGTGGTGGATACCCTTAAGGTAGGAGAGATCTCGAAATCGTTTCAGATGATCAATCAGCGTGGAAAAACCGTCTGCGTGATTGCCAAACTGAAAAACCGTATTGAGGGTCATAAGGCTACGATGACGGAGGACTTCCAGGTGCTGAAGGATGTGGTGCAGAACAAACGCCAGGAAGAGTGCATCCACCAATGGGTGGTCGATAAAATCAAGAATGTATACACCCGTCTGAATGATGACTACAAGGACTGTCAGTTTGAATTCGAGGGGTGGATTAAATAGAGGTGAGAAGTAAGAATTTTAGAAGTAAGGAGTGAGAAGTAAAAGGTCTTTTATCTGGCTGATGGCGTTTGCCCTGATGATGGGAATGGCATCTGGCTTTGCGCAAAAGAAGCAGCAGAAGAAACGTCCTGTGCGGAAAGCCAAGACGGAGGATTCTCGTGTCTATCTGGTACACGCCGACCTGTTGCATTTCGATGAGCGTGAGAATCCTGATGCTACGATTCTTAACGGCCAGGTTCACTTTACTCACCAAGGTGCACGGCTATATTGCGATAGTGCCTATTTCTATGAGGCCAGCAATTCATTTGAGGCTTTCGGACATGTGAGGATGTATCAGGGCGACACCCTCTCTCTGCTCAGCGACTATGCTTTCTATGATGGCAATGAGCAACTGGCTCAGGCTCGTTATAACGTGATACTGACGCACAAGAAGACCAAGCTTTACACTGACAGTCTTGATTTCGACCGTATCTACAATAACGCCTATTTCTTTGAGGGCGGTAAGATGGTTGACGGAGAGACTACACTGACTTCCGACTGGGGAGAGTATAACACTGAGACCAAGATGTCGGTGTTCAACTACGACGTAAAGATGCAGAGTCCGAAGTTCTTCCTCACCACCGATACCCTCTATTATGACACCCGTAACTCGATGGCCCATATCGTTGGTCCATCGAACATCACGTCGGGACAGAGTCATATCTATTCGGAACAAGGTTACTATGATACGAAGAACGACATTGCCAGACTGATGAACCGTTCGGTACTGACGAATGGAGGTAAGATGATGGTGGGCGACAGCGTGTATTACGATAGTAAGCAGGGCATGAGTCAGGCTTTCCGCAATGTAGTGTATGTCGATTCGCTGAACCGTAATAAACTGACGGGTAACTATGGTGAATATTTTGAGAACACAGGCTATGCCATGTGTACTGATAGTGCGGTAGCCATTGACTACTCTCAAGGTGATTCACTCTATATGCATGCCGATACCTTCAAGATTGTGACTTTTAATATCGAGACCGACTCTGTCTATCGGAAGATCCATGCCTATCATCATGTCAGGGCTTATCGCCGTGATGTACAGGGCGTTTGCGACTCTCTGGTCTATAACTCCCTCGACTCCTGCATGACGATGTACCACGATCCAATCCTTTGGAACAATGGTCAGCAGTTAGTGGGCGATCAGGTAGATGTGTATATGAAAGATTCGGTGATTGATCACGCCCACATCTATTACGACTGTTTCTCCATCCAACAATTGCAGAGCGATACAGCCTGCTATAACCAGGTGTCGTCGAAGGAGATGTTTGCCTTCTTTGTCGATGGAGATATCCGTGAGGCAAGGGCAAAAGATAATGTGTTGATCGGCTATTACTTTGAAGAGGGCGACAGCGTGCCAATCATCTATAACTATCAGCAGACTTCTGAACTTCGGATGTTTATGAAGAACAAGAAGCTGGAGAGCGTGTGGACACCAAAGACCAGTGGCACGATGTATCCGTTGAACCAGATACCTGCCGAACGTAAGCGCCTGCCGGGCTTCATGTGGTACGACTATATCCGTCCTCTTAACAGATACGATATCTTTAATTGGCGCAGTAAGAAATGAGTGATGTGATCCATCTGCTTCCCGATAGTGTGGCCAACCAGATTGCTGCTGGTGAGGTCATCCAGCGGCCGGCTTCCGTTATCAAGGAGTTGGTTGAGAATTCGGTAGATGCTGGCGCGACAACCATCCATGTGGTGGTGGTGGATGCCGGACGTACGATGATTCAGGTTATTGACGATGGTAAGGGGATGTCAGAGACAGATGCCCGTCTGTCGTTCGAACGTCATGCTACCTCGAAGATTTCTCAGGCCGACGACCTCTTTGCCCTTCACACAATGGGGTTCCGTGGGGAGGCCTTGGCTTCGATAGCAGCGGTGTCTCATGTAGAGTTACAGACGCGCCGTGAAGCGGATGAGGTGGGCACCTGTATCAGGATTGCAGGTTCAAAAGTGGTGTCACAGGAGCCTGTGTCCTGTCCTGTAGGTAGTAACTTCAAGATTGAGAATCTCTTCTTTAACGTACCTGCCCGTAGAAAGTTCCTGAAGTCTAATGCTACCGAACTCAGTAACATCCTGACGGCCTTTGAGCGGATCGTACTCGTCTATCCAGATATCCATTTTACCCTTCATCATAACGGCACAGAGATGCTGAACCTCAAGGCTGGCAGTCTGCGTCAGCGTATCAGTGATGTTTTTGGTCGACAGTACAGTCAGGATCTTCTTCCTGTAGAGGTGCGAACTGCAATGTGTACGATTACCGGCTTCGTGAGTAAACCAGAGGGAGCCCGTAAGAAGAGTGGGCACGACTACTTCTTCGTGAACGGCCGTTATATGAAGCACCCTTACTTCCATAAGGCTGTTGTCACTGCTTATGAACGTTTGATTCCTGAAGGCATGCAGGTGCCTTATTTCCTCTATTTTGAGGTGGAGCCTGCTGATATCGATGTGAATATCCATCCTACGAAAACAGAGATCAAATTTGAGAATGAGCAGGCCATCTGGCAGATTCTCACAGCAGCCGTTCGCGATGCACTGGGGAAATTCTGTGAGGTACCAGCCATCGACTTCGATACACAGGGTAGCCCTGATATCCCACTTTATGATCCAGCCCGTCAGGTAGCGCCTCCTCAGCCTCGTTATAATCCAGATTATAATCCATTTAAGAGCTCCAGTCGCTCTAGCTATTCTAGTAATGCTGGCTCCTGGGAAACACTCTATGAAGGTTTGGAGAAAGCTCCTTCGTTCACGCTAGTCCCAGAGGAAGGAGAGATGTTCAGCCCCATCGCTGAATCTACAGATGATATCCAAACGCCAGAGACAATCCTCTCAGAGAAATCGCCCTCACATTATCAATATAAAGGGAAATATCTGATGACAGCCGTGAAGTCGGGTTTGATGATTATCGACCAGCATCGGGCTGACATCCGAATTCTCTACGACCGTTATATGGAACAGATGGCGGGCCATACTGCCAACACGCAGAAGTTGCTCTTTCCTGAGGTGGTCCAGTTTGCTCCGTCGGATGCCGTATTACTTGGGAAGTTGTTGCCTGAACTTGCCAATCTGGGCTTCGATCTCAGTGATCTTGGAGGAAACAGCTTCGCCGTTAATGGTGTACCTACTGGTATCGATGGCCTTGACCCCGTACGATTGCTCCGCCAACTGGTAGACGATTCAGGGACGCTGACCTCACAGGTGGCTTCGTTGAATTCGCAACTGGCGTTAAGTCTGGCGCGTCATGCAGCCATTCCCTATGGGCAGTTGCTCAGCAATGTCGAGATTGAGAATGTCATTAACCAACTTTTCTCCTGCTCAAACGTTAATTATACGCCTGATGGAAAAGCGATACTTTGTATTCTTCCACAAACGGATATTGAGCAACTTTTGGGATAAATTATTAAAGAGTGTTAATTTTTGATAGGTTTTTCGACTTTGATGCTTGTAATTCGAAAAAACAACGTACCTTTGCACTCGCTTAACAAAAAGGGCGCTTAGCTCAGCTGGTTTAGAGCATCTGCCTTACAAGCAGAGGGTCGGCGGTTCGAATCCGTCAGCGCCCACTAAAAAAGAGGATGTGCAAGTTGTACATCCTCTTTTTTGTGGTCTCCATCCAACGCTTCTTACATCGTGGTGGCCTCTGAGAAATAATGGTCTCTCAGCGGTTTGATGACAGGTTCCCCCTTCAGGGTGATAGTCTGTTGCAGACGGATGTCTTCAGAAGATGCTCCGATCTTCACGATAAACTGACCAGGAGCGATGTTCCACTGGCGGTTGTCCTGATGACTATAGTAACCGAACTGTTCGGTGTAGAGCTTGGTCTTCACGGTCTTGGTCTCTCCAGGCTGGAGTGACACACGGGCAAAGCCCAACAACTGGATTGGACGGATCTGTTGGCTATTGTTTGTCGGCGACAGATAGATCTGTACAATCTCATCGGCTGCCATCTTACCCGTGTTCTTCACCTCAAACGTCACGTTTAAACTCTCAGCTGAGGTTGCCACCTCGGCATCAGCCTTCAGGTTCTGATATTCAAATGTGGTGTAACTCAAACCATAGCCGAAGGGCCACTGCACGCGCGCATCCTTCTCAGCCGTATAGTTATAGCAGATAGGCTCGTTGAGCTCCTCTTTCGGATAGCTGACCGAGAGCTTAGCAGAAGGTGAGATTTTACCATAGAGAATATCAGCCACTGCCTTACCGCCCTCTTCACCAGGATACCAGGCCTGGATGACGGCAGCACACTGCTCGGCAATACCAGAGATGACCTGGGCGCGACCACCGAAGACAACCAGCACTACAGGCTTACCTGTTGCCAGCAACTCTTTTACATACTGTTCCTGTTTGCCAGGCAGGCGCAATCCCTGACGATCACGATTTTCACCGCAGAGCATCACGTTCTCACCCACAGCTGCGATGATCACATCGCTCTGCTTGGCCATCGCGAGGGCTTCAGCTTTGTCGATCTTCTCACCAGCATCCACCTTACGATGCAGCAGTTCATACTCCCAGGCACGCTCATCACCCAACTCAGAGAACTTAGTCTCTACCTCCTCAGTCCAGTCGCAACCACGACTATACATTAGGTTCACACCCTCAGGCTTGCTAGCTGTCATACCCTCAAAAAGCGTCACGATTTCTGGATGCTCCAGGTCTTCCATATTTCTCTTCCAAAAGTAGGTCATGGAAGGGTAGGCGTAGTCGCCGCACATGGCCCACATCGTATTGGCGTTTGGACCAGTCAACAAGATGTTCTTAGCATCCTTCAATGGGAGCACACCGTTGTTCTCCAACAGCACTACCGATTGCGAGGCGATGTCGTATGCCGTCTGACGCTCCTCAGGTGAGTCGAGTACAATCTGCTCTTTACTATAAAGATAGGCATCCTCGTCAAACAGACCCGCACGGAACTTAAAGCGCAGCACGTCCTTCACAGCACGTTCCAACACCTCAGGCTTCACAAGTCCCTTCTCAATAGCCTCTGGCAGATTCTTGTAGTTGGCGCCTACAGGGAAATCAACATCATTACCAGCATTGATGGCAGCTACAGCTTTCTCCATCGGGGTTTCCAAACCAGGCAGCTGGTCGATAGCAGTATAGTCGCTCACCACCATACCGTCGAAGCCTAAATAGCCACGAAGAATATCCGTCAGGATTAATCCGTTGGCAACACAGTTCACCTTCTCGCCATTGGCGTCGGCCATCGAGTGGTAACCAGGCATCAGAACTTTACTGCCAGCCAGACGGATCATGGTCTCATGAGGTAACAGGATCTCTTCCATAAGCTCCTTCTCCTCAGCGTCGCCTCCACCGCCATAGCCGAGGTAGTGCTTTGAGCAGGCACCAACACCCTTCTTCAAGTCGCCCTGTTGTAAACCCTTAACAAAGGCAGTACCCATCACAGCAGAGAGATAACCATCCTCACCATATGACTCCTCCAAACGGTTAAAGCTCGGAGTGCGACACACGTCAACCATTGGTGACAGCGACAATACACCACCCATCTTACGCATGGCAGTAGCCGTCTGCTTCGTCTTCAACTCGGCCAGTTCGGCGTTGAATGAACAAGCTTGTCCAATCTGCTGTGGATAGATCGTAGCACCACGTGTGTTGACACCTGATAGCACTTCCTCATGGAACAAGGCAGGAATGCCACTGGGCGTGTGATGGATGAGCCAGTCCTGTACGGCAGCCACGCGGTCACGCAGCACATTCGGATCAGTAGGCTTCTGCATAGCGAACTGAGAGAAATGACCGATGCCATTGGGAATCAGCTGACGGCACTTTGCCGTATCCACCTTTCCCTGATCATCGAGCAGTTCGTCCATATACATACTTCTCAACTGGGCAATGCGCTCTTCTTGCGACATCTTGGCATAAAGCTCGTCAACCTGTTGTTCGAGATCGACATTTGTACTACAGCTTGCTAACAAAGCTGTCATACAGATAATAAGTAATTTCTTCATGTAGTGGTAATATTTGTTTTTGTAATTTACATGATTTCAGAGATCTCTTTCAGATCGGGGATGTGCTTGAGATTGTTGATAATCTTTTTCACGTCATCGCGGTCGTGAACTTTTAGTTCGATACTGCCGTCGAAGATGCCGTCCTCGCAGGTGATGGTGACTTTATGGATGTTCACGCTCATCTGTGACGAGATGACCTGGGTGATCTCATTCAGCATGCCTACGCGGTCGATACCGCTGATGCGGATAGTGGCTTCGAAGAAAAGCACCTTGTGCATGTCCCATTTAATGTCGAGAATCTTATTGCCGAAGCTGGTCTTGAGCTTGGCAGCCACAGGACAGGCACGCTTGTGGATCTCAATCTGTTTCTTGTTGTTGATATAGCCAAGGGCATCGTCGCCTGGGATGGGGTGACAACAGCCAGGGAACTTATATTGGCTGATATTCTCCTCCGAGATATAGATAGGCTTCTTGCGATTGAACTTCTCTGGCACCACGAAGAGCTCCCGTCTCGATTTCGACTGTTCGGAGTCCTCTTCCTGTTTCTTCTTACCCATAAAGGGCACGTACTTACGCCAGCCACCTGTCTCTTCTTCTTCCTTCTTACCGTTCAGACGGTCGATATCCTTCTCGCCGAGAATCGCCACTTTCTCGCCCAAGGCGAGGAAAAACTCCTGAGGTTTGTTGTAGCCATGAAACTCCGTTAGCTGATCGGTGAGTGACACACTCGGCTCGAAACCGTTCTGTTCGAGGAAGTTGTTCAGAATCTCTTCACCCTCACGTTGTACCTCTCTGTTGTCGCGACGTAGGATTGCCTGTATCTTCGCCTTAGCTTTTGCCGTAGAAACGAAATTGATCCACGAAGGACTGACGTGCTGTGATTTGGAAGTCAGGATCTCCACCTGGTCACCACTGTTTAACTTATGTGAGAGTGGCACGAGCTTATGGTTCACCTTTGCTCCGATGCAATGACTGCCGAGGAAGGTGTGAATGGAGAATGCGAAGTCGAGAGCCGTACAACCAGCTGGCAGCGTGCGGATCTCGCCCTTTGGAGTAAACACAAATATCTCTGATGCGAAGAGATTCAATTTGATGGTGTCGAGGAAGTCCATCGCATCGGGCTGAGGATCGTCGAGAATCTCCTTGATGGTACCCAGCCACTCGTTCAACTCGTTCTCGTCTTCCGTATATTCGCTATCCACACCGTCCTTATACTTCCAGTGAGCAGCGAATCCCTGTTCGGCAATCTCGTTCATACGATCAGAACGGATCTGTACCTCTATCCAGCGCCCTTGTTTCGACATTAGTGTTACGTGGAGGGCCTGATAGCCGTTGGCCTTTGGCTGTGAGAGCCAGTCGCGCAAACGGTCAGGGTGTGACTTGTAGATCTTCGAGATAGCGACGTAAATCTTGAAGCACTCGTTTACCTCATCCTCTCTCACATTCGGTGTAAAAATGATGCGCACGGCGAGGATGTCGTATATTTCCTCAAATGTGACGTGCTTGTTTTGCATCTTGCTCCATATGGAGTAAGGCGTCTTGACGCGTTCTTTGATCTCATACTGGATACCCATCTGTTTCAGAGCAGCCTCAATGGGCTCAGTAAACTTAGAGAATAACTCGTCGCGTGAAGCACGGGTCGATTGGAGCTTGGCTTCTATCGATGCATATTCCTCTGGGTGTTCGAACTTAAAACTTAGGTTCTCAAGCTCCGACTTTACCTTGTTCAGACCCAAACGATTGGCTAACGGGGCATAGATATAAAGCGTCTCACCTGCAATCTTATACTGTTTGTTGGCTGGTTGCGAGTCGAGGGTGCGCATGTTGTGCAGACGGTCGCAGATCTTAATCAGGATTACGCGGATGTCGTCGCTCATCGTGAGCAGCAACTTCTTGAAGTTCTCTGCCTGTGCTGAGGCCTGTTCACCGAAAATTCCACCGCTGATCTTTGTCAGACCATCGACGATCATTGCAATCTTCTCACCAAAGATGTTGGAGATATCCTCAACGGTGTAGTCGGTATCCTCCACCACATCGTGGAGAAGGGCAGCGCATATACTTGTAGAGCCTAATCCGATCTCCGCACAAGCGATTTGTGCTACGGCGATAGGATGCATGATATACGGCTCACCCGACAGACGGCGTACGCCTCTGTGGGCTTGTTTTGCGAAGTTGAAGGCCTTTGTGATGAGATCGACCTTCTTGCGGTGGCGTGATGCCAAGTAACTGTTCAGAAGTGTCTCAAACGCATCATTGATCAGTTTCTCATCCGCATCTTCGGAGTATATCTGCTGCTCTACATCCATAGTTTACCTCCTTCTACGTGACTTTTTCTTTGACGAACTCTTCTTCCTGCTGGTAGCCTTGCTGCGTTTATGTGCAGTGCTCCTGCCACGCTTATATCTTGCACTTCTGTTGCGTGCATAACGGCTACTCTTCCGACCCAAACGTGAACGCTTCTTACTATACGTGGGCAGATCGTCATTCACATCGACGATGGCCCGTTTCGTAAACAACTCTACGCGACGATAGTTATACACCGAGTCCTCCAGGTCGATATACTTCATGATGTCAGCAATGGGCATCCTGACGGCATAAGGTTTGGTGTTGCCTGGAATGATGTCACGACGGAACTCAGGGTTCAGTGAGCGCAGCATATCGAGGTCAGTACCCACCACTGCTGCAATCTGTTCCAGATGGATGTCCTTGCTGATCATGATTGTGTCGCTCTTTGCAGGCAGGCCAGAGTTCATCGGACAGATATTGTGCTCACAATAATAATTCATGATGTAGTTGGCCGCAATGAAGGCGGGCACATAGCCACGTGTCTCTGCAGGCAGATAGGGGTAGAGTTTCCAGTAGTCTTTCTCGCCACCAGCACGGTGGATGGCCTTGTTGATGTTCTCTGGTCCGCAGTTATAGGCGGCAATTACGAGGTTCCAGTCACCGAAGATACGATAGAGGTCGCGCAGGTAACGGGCAGCAGCATACGATGACTTCACTGGTGCACGACGCTCATCCACTAAGGAGTTTACTTCCAGACCGTATTGGCGACCTGTGGCTAGCATGAATTGCCAGAGACCAGTGGCACCAACGCGTGAGACAGCCTTCGGATTGAGTGCCGACTCGATGATGGGCAGGTACTTCAACTCTAACGGCAACTGGTAAGTTTCTAACGCCTGCTCAAACAGTGGCATATAGAAGTTCGCCGCTCCCAGCATATAACTCACGGAGTAACGCAGACGGCCGCTGTAACGGTCGATGAATCGCTGTACAATGTCATTGTATGCCAGTTCCATCACTGAGGGGATGCGACTCAGACGGGCCACAAATTCCTCTTTTGGATAGGTGGGGTTCTCGTTGGTCATCTCGCAGTCGCCTGGTGTCCCCAAGAAAGTACGCGACATATAGAGGTTCAACAGACTGTCGAGATCATAGGTCATGGCCTCGGGGAATTCAATCACTTCCTCGTTGCCCTCCTTGTCGGTGACGGCAATCTCGTCTTCTATAGGTACAAACAGACTGTCGGCTTCTTCCTCTTCTTCGTCGAAGTCATCAATGACCGTTTGTGCTGATAGCGGTACGCTGCAAAACAGCATTGCCGCAAAACTTAAAATCTTTATGTTATCCATTATGATCATATTCATTAAAAATTAAGGCTACACTGCAAGCCCACTGAAGAGTTGTCGAGAATATTTCTCGACGATCCGTTATTGATGATCGTTGGCTCCACTTTCAGACTCAGATCCTTCGAGATGTCGAACACAGAGAGTTCCGCATCGACATATGCATCGATCACCGAAAGGGCATACACACCAAGCATCACGAAGAAACTAAGGTCGCGCCAGCGTCTGTATTTATCTTTTCTTTTCCTGAAGATCTCTTCATAGCGCTTCTTGTCCGCATCTGTCTTGATGGTTGCGCCGAGATGCAGGAACTGGTTGTAGCTCTGGGTATCAGGATCGTTATCCATCAGATCGACATAGGCCTGAGAATAGTCCTTATACATTGTGTTGTTCCAGTTCATCGCATAGATACATCCCATAAATCCACCATAGATGAATGGCAGCTTCCAATATTTGCGGTTGTATATCTGTCCACCGCCAGGGATGACCAATGCGAGCCAGAGGGCACGCTTCGGGTTGGGGCGCCAGGTGCTCCAGTCTTTAGGCACCTTGAGCTTCTTGGTCTTATTTACGATACTATCCACGTTCAGGCTGACTGGGACGCCTTCTGTCGTTGTCAGACTGTCTGTTGCTATCAGTGAATCAGCTTTCTCCTGTGCGGATAGCCCTTGAAGACCAGCCAGCAGGAAGCATACGGCTGTGATCACTCGACGTATTATGATTCTATCTTGTCTCAATGTCAATCTTTCATTTTATCAATGATGTTCATCACGCGCTCCAACTCATCCTCATTGTTGAACGGGATGCTGATCCTTCCCTTCGTCTGTGGTGAGCAGGTCATCTGTACTTTCACTTGAAACAACTCTGACAAACGGTCTCTGAGGATACTGAACTCCAAAGGCAGTTGGGTGACACCAGCCGTCTTCTTCGCTTGCTGTAGATTCTCGCCGTTCTTGAGAAGCTGCACCAGTTCCTCAACCTTTCTCACGGAGTAGTTGTTGCGCTGAATCTCCTTAAACAGCTTCAACTGTTGCGACGGACTGTCGATGGAGAGTAGCGAACGGGCGTGCCCCATGTCGATATCCTTGTTCTTCAAAGCCATCTGAATCTGTGCGGGCAACTTCAGCAGGCGCATATAGTTCGTCACTGAGGTACGGCTCTTTCCCACACGTGCAGAGATCTTCTCTTGCGTCATACCAGTGGCTTCTGCCAGATGCTGATAGGCCAGCGCGATCTCTATCGCATTCAGATCCTCGCGCTGGATATTCTCCACCAGTGCCATCTCCATTGCGTTGTCGTCCTCCACCGTACGGATATAGGCGGGGATCGAGGTCAGACCTGCCATTTGTGAGGCACGCCAACGGCGCTCTCCGGCAATGATCTGATAGGTTGTATCGGGCATCTGGCGAACGGTGATCGGGGTCACCAGACCGATCTCACGGATGCTGGCAGCCAGTTCCTGAAGAGCAGACTCGTCAAACTCCCTTCGAGGCTGGTTCGGGTTGGCCTTAATCATGTTGATGGGCACCTCATTCAAGTTTGAGCTGCCCTTTGTCTGTACATCATGGGTGTCAATCAAGGCATCCAGTCCGAGCCCTTTGCTACCACTGATATTATCTAAACCGCGTCCGAGAACGTTGCGGTCGTATTTCTTCTTTACAGCCATTATTGTCTATTTACTTTTGTCGTTTTTGAAGATGATTTCCTTTGCTAATGCCAGGTGGTTTTTCGCACCTGTAGAGTCGGCATCGTAGAGGATTACTGGCAGACCGTGACTGGGACTCTCCGATAGTTTTACGTTACGCTGGATGACCGTCTTGAACACCAGTTCCTGGAAGTGACGTTTCACCTCATCGTAGATCTGATTAGCCAGACGGAGGCGGCTGTCATACATCGTCAGCAGGAAGCCCTCGATTTCCAGCATCGGGTTTAACTTATTTTTGATAATCTTGATGGTATTCAGCAACTTGCTGATGCCTTCGAGTGCGAAATACTCACACTGCACAGGGATAATCACAGAGTTCGCAGCTGTCAGGGCATTCACAGTGATGAGGCCTAACGACGGAGAACAGTCGATGAGGATGTAGTCGTACTCCTCACGGATGGGCTCAAGCAGGCGCTTAATCACCTTCTCGCGCTCGTTGAGGTTCAGCATCTCGATTTCTGCTCCCACCAGGTCGATATGACTGGGGATGATGTCGAGTCCCTCGATGTCGGTTGTATAGATGGCTTCATGCACATCGGTATGATTGATGATGCACTCGTATAATGAGCACTCCACTTCCGTGATATCTACGCCCAGACCGCTGGAGGCATTAGCCTGCGGGTCTGCATCTACCACGAGAACGGTCTTTTCCAAGGTAGCCAGTGAGGCGGCCAGATTGATGGTCGTCGTCGTCTTGCCTACACCGCCCTTTTGGTTTGCCAAAGCAATAATCTTACCCATTTTATCTTGATTAAAAACGAAATTTGTGCGCAAAGTTACAAAATAATTAAGAAATAATAATTATGAATTAAGAGATTTTTGTAACTTTGCAGCCAAATCAATAATATTTTATGGAAATTAAACGACCACTTTTGCTTATTTCCAATGATGATGGTTATGCCGCTAAGGGTATTTGTGAGCTTGTAGAGATGGTGTCCGCCTATGGCGATATCATCGTATGCGCCCCAGAATCGGCCCGTAGCGGTTTCTCTTGTGCCTTTTCTGCCACCGTACCTCTGAGACTCCAATTGCATGAAAAGCGCGAGGGGGTTGAAATATGGTCGTGCAATGGAACCCCTGTCGATTGTGTGAAGATCGCATTGGCAGAGCTCTGTCCGCGTCGTCCCGATATGGTGATCGGTGGTATCAATCACGGTGACAATGCCTCGGTGAACGTGCATTACAGTGGCACGATGGGTGTTACCATCGAAGGCTGTATGAAATATATCCCCTCTCTGGCCTTCTCGCTTTGCGATCATGATGAGGATGCCGACTTCAAGCCGTTGCGCCCCTACATACAGACCATTACTAAGAAGGTGTTGGCCGATGGTCTGCCTCAAGGTGTCTGCCTGAATGTGAATTTCCCCAAGGTACCCGCCTATCAGGGTGTAAAGATCTGCCGTATGGCCAAAGGTACATGGGACAATGAGGTGACACAGTGCCATCATCCCCGCGGCTACGACTACTGGTGGATGGTGGGGCGTTACACCAATGATGAGCCCGATGCCGAAGATACCGACAACTGGGCCCTGAGTCACGGCTATATAGCCATCACACCCACGCAGATCGATGTGACCGCTTATCAGGCCCTCGACCTCATCAAAAGCTGGTGCCTATGAAATATTACCTGATAGCAGGAGAAGCATCTGGCGACCTACATGCCTCACGACTCATCCATGCCTTACGACTAGAAGACGCACAGGCAGAGTTCCGCTGTTTCGGAGGTGATCTGATGGCAGCCGAGGGCGCCACGTTGGTGAAGCACTACCGCGAACTTGCCTATATGGGTTTCGTCCCCGTGTTGCTTCATTTGCGTACTATTTTGGGAAACATGCGGCAATGTAAGGAGGATATCACCGCATGGCGCCCTGATGTTGTGATTCTTGTGGATTATCCGGGCTTTAACCTTAGCATCGCCAAATATGTGAAGGCGCAGGGCCTTTGTCCTGTATATTATTATATCTCTCCGAAGATCTGGGCGTGGAAGGAGTACCGCATCAAGCAGATTCGTCGTGATGTGGATGAACTCTTTTCGATCCTGCCTTTCGAGGTGCCTTTCTTCGAGGAGAAACACCATTATCCCATTCATTATGTGGGTAATCCTACGAAAAATGAGGTGGAGGAATATCTTGCAGTTGCAGGCAGGAGCACCGCATCTGACAAGCCCGTTATCGCCCTGCTCGCAGGCTCCCGAAAACAGGAAATCAAAGACAACCTGCCAGCGATGCTCTCTGCCGTGAAGGGATTGGAGACTACCTACCGCATCGTACTAGCTGGCGCTCCAGCCATCGAGGCCGACTACTATCGTCAATTCGTAGCCGATAGTGGGGTAGAGGTGGTCTATAACCAGACCTACCAGCTGTTGTCTGAGGCCCATGCAGCCCTCGTCACCAGCGGAACCGCTACCCTTGAGACCGCCCTTTTCAATGTACCTCAGGTGGTGTGTTATGAAACGCCGCTTCCCTGGCTCATCGGTCGTCTGCGTAAGCTGGTGCTCAAAGTGAAATACATCTCCTTAGTCAACCTTGTGGCCGACCGTGAGGTGGTGCGCGAGTTGGTGGCCGATACTTTCAGTGTGGAGAATATCCGTATGGAACTCAATAAGATTCTTGAAGGCCCCGCCCGTGAGGCGATGCTCTCAGGTTATGAAGAGGTGCGCCGACGCTTAGGCGATCAGTGCGCGCCCGAACAAGCAGCTCGAATGATATATACATTAATTAATAACCATTAAAGCAAAAAATGAACATGAAAAAACTGATTCTTTTTGGTGTGATGACCCTGATGGGACTCACCACACAGGCACAGAACATCCAGTTGCACTACGACTTCGGACGTAGCATCTATTCAGAGCAGTTCGGTGGCCCCCAGAGCGACGATGTCATGCGCCGCCAGAAGGTGACACTGACCCTCGAACAGTTCAAGGCCGACAACTGGGGTTCTTGGTTCTACTTCGTGGATATCGACTTCAGCAGCAAGTTTGTAGAAGGCGCCTATGCTGAGATCTCACGTGAGTTTAATTTCGGCAAGCAATCACCCTTTGCAGCCCACATCGAGTACAACGGAGGTCTGAACCGTGTGGGCAGCTATCAGCAGGCAGCGCTCCTCGGTGCCGCTTACAACGGCCATTCCGAGGATTTCTCAAAGACTTGGTCGGTACAGCTCATGTATAAGCAATACTTCAAGAGCTATGCCTATACCCGTGCCTACAGCAGCTTTCAGCTCACGGGTGTGTGGGGCATCAACTTCGCCCATAACAAATGCCGTTTCAATGGCTTCATCGACTTCTGGCGTGGTGAGAACTGGCGTCCAGGTAAAGAGGGTCATGGCATGCTCGTCATCCTCACCGAGCCGCAGTTCTGGTATAATTTCACCGATCACTTCTCTGTAGGTAGTGAGGTGGAGATCAGCAACAACTTCATCTATAATGTGGTAGATGACAAGTCGTTCTTCATAAACCCGACACTGGCCGTTAAGTGGAACTTCTAGTAAAATAAATAAAGTGAGGTGCTTCAAATCTGAAGCACCTCACTTGTTAAAAGGCGAACCGTCAAGGCATATAATAGTTGGTCAAGAAATAGGTCCTCTCCCAATCCACTATCTTTAGCTCAGACTCCTTAGCCGTATGGATGTCGAACTCGTCGAGCACCATCACCTGCCTGTCCTTCATGTCGTAAAGCGGCCACTCCTTGGCCTTGCCGTCGGGCGATTCGGCTGCGCTAAGCGACGGATTGCCGGTCTTGGCGAACTGTACCCACATCTTGCGCATGGTCTTCGAGAAGGTTTCGTCGTATGCTCTTCCCGTGAACTCCTGAATCTCCGGATGGGCAAATACTACTGGCAACTCTGACGCATGTCCGGCCTTGATGTATGGCTGGGAGGATTCAACCCTGTAGTAGTAGGTGTACGACTTTCCACCGGCCTTGAACTGCTCGTCCGACAGTCTGATTTGCGGTGCGATAAACATCATCTGACTGTACAGATTGGAGGTAGCCTCATAGTTTTCTCCCTTGATGCTGTTCAGGTAGCTCTCCACCAACGCTTTCTCCTGGTCTGTCAGTTGTGCGAGCTTCTCTGCCGTGCGCTCTTTGGCCCACGCATTCCAAGCCTCCTCGCCGAGGGCTCCCATGAAGGTGTTCATCTCATCCTTGTCGCAGCCCTGAAGGAACTCTATGTCCTTGGCAGCACCGTTCGCGTAGGCCTCCCACGGATCAAGCGGCAGGTAGATACCGTCTCTCTCTGGCATTGTGCGTATGCCGAGTGCACTATATAACCCGAGAATGGGTGCCCATGTCTTCATGATATCCTCAGCGCTGATCTTCAAAAGGTCGGCGACAGTCTTGCAGCCGAGTTTCTCCATCAGACTGTTCGTACATGCGATGGCTTGCTCCGCACTTCTCGTCTGGGCGGGAGCGCCGCTCTGTGCGATGACACGCTTAAAATACTGATGGGAACCTTTGATCAGCGGAAGCAGGGTACAGCTTCCAGCACCGGCAGACTCACCCCAGATGGTCACGTTGTCGGGGTCGCCGCCGAATGCTGCAATATTCTCGTGAACCCACTTCAAACCCTTCAGCTGATCTAGGAGTCCCAAGTTCTGGGCGTCAGGATAGTCCTTACCGTCTGGCAGGTGTGACAGGTGGAAGAACCCGAAGACATTGATTCTGTAATTGAGGGTCACGATAATGACATCAGGATTCTCTTTCAGGAAATTGGTGAGATCGTACATCGGGTCAGTCGCTCCGCCTACATCGAAAGCGCCACCGTAAATCCATACGATTACTGGCTTCTTTGCAGCCGCCTCGTCAGCCTTCCAGACGTTCAGGTACAGGCAGTCCTCGCTGGTGCCATATTCGGCAGCGGGGTCGCCCGGCTCCTGGATGGGAGCTTTGCCATAATTATAGGCCTCATATACTCCGTCGTCCGGTGTTACATCTACTGGGGCTTTCCAGCGCAGGTTGCCCACAGGCTGCTGACCCACAAACGGGATGCCTTTATAGGAAATGATGCTATCCGTCTTTTTGCCGACGAAAGTTCCGTTAATACACTTGACAGCTAACGACTGGTCGTAATTGCCGTCGGTAATCTTCTGATTTACTAAGTTCTGTTCCATATTAGTCTGTCATTTAAAGCATATAATACTTGGTCAGGAAATAGGTTCTCTCCCAATCCACAATCTTCTTCTCGGACTCCTTAGCCGGATGGATATCGAACTCGTCGAGCACCATCACCCGCTTATTCTCCAAGTCGTAGAGGGGCCACTCCTTCGCCTTACCGTCGGGAGAAATATCTGCGTTGAGCGACGGATTGCCGGTCTTAGCAAACTGCACCCACATCTTGCGCATGGTCTTGCAGAAAGTCTCGTCAAATGCCCTTCCTGTGTCTGCGGTCATCTCCGGATGATTGAATACAACCGAAAGCTCGATGGCATGTCCGCACTTCATGATCGGATCGGGCGACTCTGGCGTGAAGTAATATGTGTATGCCTTGCCACCACCCTTGGCCTGCTCCTCCGAAATCCTGATGATGGGCGCATTAAACCAGCTCTGGCTGAACAAGCAGCTGTCGGGCTGGTAGTAGTAGCCCTTCACGTCCTTCATGTAGCTCTCCACCAGCGCTTTCTCATCAGCAGGCAAATGGGCAAACTTCTCCTGCTTGCGCGTGGCAATAAAGTTATCCCAGCCTTCCTTTCCGAAGCTGGATACGAAGAAGTCCATTTCGTCCTTGTTGCAACCCACCAGTATCTCCAAATCCTTCGCTGCGCCGTTGGCGTATGCCTCAAATGTATCTGTGGGCAGAATCTTTCCGTCTCTTTCAGGTATTTGGTGTACAAAAAGTACAGAAGAAGCTTCCAAGAGCTTGTCGCCATCTACCTTCAAGAGGTCGGCAACGGTTTTGCAGCCAAGCACTTCCATCAGTTTATTGGTACACTCGATACCCTCTTCCGGAGACCTCGTCTGGTTCACGGAACCGCTTTCTGCAATCAGGCGCTTGAAATACTGATGAGAACCAGGAACCAACGGCAACAAGGTACAGCTGGCAGCACCTGCGGATTCACCGAAGATAGTTACATTGTCGGGGTCGCCGCCGAAGCCCGCGATGTTTTCATGTACCCACTTCAGCGCCTTGACCTGATCCAAAAGTCCCAAGTTCTGCGAGTCAGTGTAATCCTTACCGTCTGACAGGTGTGACAGATGCAGGAAGCCCATAAAGGCGAGTCGGTAAGCAATGGTCACAACGACGACATCTGGATTCTCCTTCACGAAATTGATGCAATCAAACATCGGGTCGATGGTACCGCCTGACTCAAAGGCACCGCCGTGAATCCATACCATGACAGGCTTCTTGGCAGACGCCTCGTCCGACTTAAATACATTCAGATACAGGCAGTCTTCATCCTGATAGTAGATGGAACCCACTTCAAACCCCGGATTGCCGTAAGCGCTCTTTGCATTGTAATAGGCCTCATACACACCATTGTCTGGCGTCACATCCACCGGTGCTTTCCAACGCAGTTCCCCGACGGGTTGCTTTCCAACATACGGGATACCCCTGAACACTGTGATATTCTCCGTCTTCCTGCCGACGAACGTACCGTTGATACACATCACGGCCAGCGACTGGTCATAGTTACCGTCGGTAATCGGCTTGTTCTCGCCACCGTACATCTCTTTCAGTTTCTCTCTGATCTCATTCAAATCCATAGACTTTTTTCTTTTTAGTTATTATTTGCCTTATAGGCTGCGACGCGCTTCGCTACGTTCTCCTTGAGGTTGTTGTAGAAGAACGGATAGTCGTCTTCGTGGTAACTTGCCGGACCGAAGAATTTGGGATCTGCAGAGGGCGGAATCGTAGTGGTAGTCACAACCACACCACGGGCGAGATTTACCTTTGCGTCAATATCGAGGTGCTGAATCTCATACTCGTTGGTTTCCGGGTTTAATCTGAGCGAACCCTTGTTCTCACTTGCTGGTGCATATGTCTCATCGCGCTTCCAGTTCAACGGGTTGATGCTGATACCACCCGGCAGTACCGCAACGTTATGGGCATCCTCCTCCACGTTCTTGGGACCCTCGGTGTGATAACTGATGATGACGCCCGTATCGCTCTCTCCCTCGGCGAACTTCAGGTACTGATAATTTGCGAGGTCGTCCTTTGTGATGGAGTAACCAATGGCATAGGCAGCCACCATGCGCTGGTAGTAGTCTTGGTGCTCCTTGAAGTAGTTCTTCAGCACGTACCTAACCATAGCCGAACCCTGGCTGTGGCCTGCGATGATGAACGGACGGCCGTTGTTGCAGTTCTTGAAGTAGTAGTCGAGTGCGGCTTTTATGTCGCTGTATGAAAGACCAGCAAGTGCGGGGTCAAGACTTCCGTACTTCTTCGTAGTTTCTGACGCAAAGCGCATACCAGACTGGCGGTACCAAGGTACAAACACGTTGCAAGACTCCTCGAATACGCTGGCATTCGTCACATATTCGCCCTTCGCACCCAATATCATCTCGAGGTTGTTGAGCGGCGCGTAATCAGGGGCACCCTCTTCAAAGCTCGACTCGACGTACACCGTTGAGTAGATGTAGAATGCATCAATGTCTTTGGTGATTTTCGGAAGCGAAAGCCAGTTGGTCTTGACGCTGTAATCGGTAGCATTCTCCGTTACAGGTTGTACTGGATTGTCTTCGCTCGACGTACACGCTGTAAATACACTTGAACCGCAAATCAGGATGGCGGCAAGCATCCACTTTTCCTGTTTCCTCATATCAAAAAATCTTTGGGGGGTTAATAATTGTTTCTTGTGCAAAGATAATCAATTGTCTTTGAAATCACAAATAAAAAGTGAATAACTTGCAATTTTTGATAATTCAGAAGCGGATTTTACGATTCTGAAGTTATATGTTACGCATCCACTCTGTTGCAGTCATTCCCATGCTCTGCTTGAAGGCAGCATTAAATGTACTGTAACTTCGGAAACCACTCTGGTGAGCCAGTTGTCGGACCGATATAGTCTGATGGGTAGCGTCTGCCTCATGGTAAAGTTTTATAAAGTGCTGGATGCGCAGTCCGTTGATGTAGGCATTGTAAGTCATGCCCTGACTGGAGAAATGCTGGCTCAGATAGAGACGGTTGGTTCCAATCGTCTGAGCAAGCTGGGGGAGGGAGATGTTGTATTGCAAATAGAGCTGCTGTCCCTCGCAATGCTGCTTCAACAATAGCCCTATATTCTTTGCAGGCAAACCGACTAAGGTTGAGACATTCTTAGTGGTACCCTCAGAAATGCTTAGATCACTTAACGTCTCTACCCGCCACAGGAGATAACAGATAAGTACGATGACGATGACTTCCATCGCATATTCGTATATCTGTTCACCAACATCTAGTAAATAGACGGCATATACCAGCAAATAGATGGCCAGCACCACGAAACCTTGCCACACCTCCTTGTGCTCCAGGTCGGCATAGTTGTCGCGCAGCCAGCGTCCGTATTGTCTGATCGCGCCTACCATATATATAATTAAGCCAAAGCACATCAGCAGGAAATAGACAAATATCACCAATAGAAAGTCGTCACTACGGCTTACAATGCACCACGCCAACCCTATGACGAACGGAACCATCATTACGCAGACAGGCCACAGTGGGCGCCTACGGTCTTGCAACATGGTGAGCAATATGACTATCATCAGGGGAATAACCGTCATGCAGTCGAGCCACCCGGCTATCAGATAGCCCAGCATCACCTCATCGGGAGAGGTGAGAAAATACGTCGGCAGATACCATATGTGGCACAAAGCAATAGCGGCAAAGAAGGCTGCGGTCCAGCGGCGCAGGCGTGCTGGCGGTGTGACGTCAGGGGCAATGGCATTACTCCGACGGAACAGCAGATAGCAACATGCGATCAAAGCCAGCATGGCCACTGATGCATAAAACATGAGAAATAAAGTATCTTCCCTGATCTGATCGTACATGATGGAATGATGTTATGAAAAGAGGTGCTTCGGATTGAAGCACCTCTTGCTATAACGCTGTTTCTGATTTATTTCAGATTCTGGATCTCAAGAGCGGGCTTGTACTCGGGATCGATGGCGAGAATCTTCTCAGCATACTCCTTTGCACCTGGAACGTTCTTGTTGATGTAAGAGTTGAACATCATGTAGTGATAAGCGGTCTTCAACATGGTGTCCTCACCTTTGCTACGATCCGTCTTATTACCAAGGAGTTCAATCAACTTCAGATAGTCGGGCTTTGCCAGGCTGTTCTTCATGTTGTCGTCGAGCTTGTTGACGTTGTTAGCTGCCATATAGGTAGCATAAACCTGCTGGATGGGGAACTTCTGACCTGCCTCACGGAACAGATCAACAGCCTTCTGGATCATCTCTGCCTTCTTGGCGGGAACGGCATCGCCATACTTTGAATAGATGTTTGCCAGACCTTCCCAGTCGTCGAAGTTCACGTTGGGCTTGCTGCCCAGCATGTCGTTGTAGTACTTGATAGCGTTCTCAAACTCCTGATCCTTCAGGTAAGAGTCGGCGATGGCCTTCTGGATGTCCCAGCGCTTGATCATTGAAGAGTCGTTAACGAGCTCCAGAGCCTTGTTGTAGTGCTCGTACATGTTGGCCTTCTCATCGAGCGCCTGATAGATCAGAGCGGTATAGAAGTGATCGTACTCAGAGAACTTGGCACTGTCGGTCTCGTTGAAATACTTGTTGATGTAGCTCTTAGCGGCATCGTAGTTCTTCAACTCATAGTTAGAGAACATGGCCAGACGGTTGAATGTCGGGTTGCGTGGCTCCATCTTGATACCTGCCTCAGCAGCACGGAGGGCATCCTCAAAGTGACCAGTGAAGTAGCTGCAACGTACGAACTCGTTCAGACCAGTCTTGTCGAGTTTGTTGATGTCGGCCTTCATGTAGTTTTCGTATGCCTGCTTTTCGTCGCCAGCCAGCATGTAGATATGAGCGGTGAAGGCATCGATGTCCTCATTGGGGCACTGGGCCTTCATGTCCTGCAGCTTCTGGGCAGCCTGTTTCGGGCTGATCTTACGATATACCATAGCCCACTTCTTGTAACCCTCGGGGTTCTTGGGGTCGAAGTTGATGGCCTGGTTGTAGAAACCGGCAGCCTTACCACCATCGGTACCGAAGGCTGACTCTACATCACCAAGCAACAGATAGGCGGGAGCATACTGATACTTGGGCTTGTATGCCTCGTTGGCGTAGCGTGCGAACTGGTTGGCACCAGCTGTATCTTTCTGCTCAAAGTAAGCACGGGCGATCTTCATCAGCGCCTCAGGATCCTTCTTGTTCTTCTTGAAGGCGGTTTTTGCTAAATCAGCCGCATTGGGGGCCTTTGACTTGATAGCACTGAGGGCAGCATTGAGCTCCTCTACCTGTGCGTTTGCGGTGGCGCTGAAACCTGCCAGCAGCACACCCATAATGAGATACTTGATTGCTTTCATAAATGTATAAATTAGTTTATTATTCTTTTTTGACGATTACATCTCTGACGTTCATATCGGCACTTCTTGGCAGCAGTCCTGAACGAAGGATGATCTTCTGACCTCTGGGCAGCTGTATGAAGTGGGTAAAGCCTGTCGGCACACCGCTGCGGGTGTCGTTGAGCAGGGCATAGATGGTGCGGCGAAGCGGATAATTGCCGTTATATAAGTAGAACTGATAGGGCTTCCAGCTGTTGTATCTCTCAGCTTTCTTCATCTTAGAGACGCCCATCACGGATATATTCTTCTTGAAGGTGACATTGGTGGTGTCACGTTTGTCGTTGAGCCAGTTGCTGCCGATGATGCCGAGCGCATTCTCGTGCTTCTCGACATATTCGACGACGGCGGCGCTGGTCTGGACTGCGCCGATGTTCTTGGCAGAGAACTGCTGACCACCGAGAATGGAATCGACACACCAACGGACGGTGCTTGACAGCGGATTGTCGAATACGACGTCGATTTCGCCAAGTTTAGATTGTGGATAGAGTTCACTCCACTTAGTGACTTCTCCCTTGAGTACGCGTGCAAAGTCGTTGACGGTAATGCACGAGTCGCGGTTTGCGTTGTTAACGATGATAGCCAGCCCGTCGTACGCGATGGGGATCGCTCTTGGCATGTATTTCCGGCTGATGAGGTCCTGGCGCTCCTTCTTGGTGAAGTCGCGGGTGGTGAATGCCAGCCAGGTCTCAAGGTTCATCAGTTTCTTCACGGCGTCTTGCTCGTTGATATAGAGCGGGGTGATGGAGTCGAGGGTCTGGGTCGTGAAGTAGTACAGCTCCTCGTCAAGGATAGGGTAGAAGCTCTCGTCGGCAGCGAAAACGCTAGCGGCCTTCTGATAGGCTTCCTCCTGTTCAGGATTAGGCTTGCTCCCACAAGCGTGGAGCAAGCCTAATATCAGTGTTAATCCAACTAATTTGTTGAATACGTTCATTTCAAATAAGAGATTACTTACTGCAGACGGAAGGTTACGGGCACGGTGTACTTCACACGTACGGCGCTACCATTCTGCTTACCAGGAATCCAGTGCGGCATGGACTTAACCACGCGCTGTGCCTCCTTGTCGAGTGAGGGGTCAACGCTCTTCACAACCTTAACGTCGGTGATAGAACCATCACGCTCTACGACGAAGGTTACGATAACACGACCCTGTACACCGTTCTCCTCGGCTACTACCGGATACTTGATATTCTTAGACAGATACTCAAACAGTGCTGAAGGACCTCCGGGGAACTGAGGCATTTCCTCTACCACGTCGAAGACTTTGGATTCCTCCACCTTCGGGGGCTCGGGTTCTGCAATCACTTCCTTTGCCTTGAGGACTTCGCCACCTGCCTCATCGTTACCCTCTACGTTGAAGGCACCGATAGCGGTGTTGGTCTGCTGAAGTTCTTCCTGAGATTTCATCTCCTGCTCTTCCTTCACTTCACTATCCTTCTTAATTTCAGGAACGGTGAAGGCTACAGAGCTCTTAACGCGCTCAATTTCGATTTTCTCGGGCTCTGGTTCATCTTTCTTCTCTACCTTTGCTTCCTTCTTCTCAGCCAGGCTTGCCAACTCTACGTCGGCCTCAATGGCTGCGTTCTGAGAAGCGATGTAGTTTTCGATAGATACCTTTGCAATCACGATAGCTGCGATGATGGCAAAGCCGACGAACATGGTGATCAGTGCCTTGAGGTTACGAACACCTGTGTTCTTGCGCAATTGATAAGCTCCATAGGCCTGGTTTTTGCCCTCAAATACGAGGTCAACCCAGCCATTGTCAATAAGATCTATTTTTCCCATAGTTCTTTCTACATTTTAGGGGTTAATCACTTGACGCCTGCCTTTGCGATGAGATCCTTGTCTTCCTGGCTCATCTTGTCGACATTGTCAATGACGTACTTATCAATATTGCTAATCAGCATCTCATCAAGAGCGGCCACCATATTCTCGTAGGTAGCGGTGTTAAGAGGACGGATGATGACGGTCATCGTAGGAACCTTCTCGCCGTTGGGCAGTTCACCCTTCTTCAGCTTCTTCAGCTGCTCCTGGTACTGCTCGTCAGTCATCTTAGAGTTGTACTCTGCTTTCTTGGCATCGAGCTCCTTCTTGGCCATCTTGATCTTGGCAATCGGGTTGATACCTTCCTCTGTAGTATGCTCGTTAAGCACCTTCTCAATACCGTCCTTACCATAGGTGGTAGGCTTTACGCATGAGGGATCGTCATAGTTGGGCAGACCAGCTATATACCATACCTTATCGTTGCTACCCAGGTAGAGGGTGATGGTGTGAGAAGCCTTTGTTACCTGCTTCTGCTCTTCATTCAACTGTGATGTGTCATCGTTTGACGGCATGGTCAGCTGCATAGCCTGCGGCTTGGCCAGTGTAGTACACAGCATGAAGAAGGTAATCAGAAGCATCATCATGTCTACCATTGGCGTGAAGTTCACGCGGGTATCCATTTTCTTCTGCTTGGATAGATTCTTTTTTGCCATAATACTATTAGTCGTTTAAACGTTTAACATCGAGGTTCGTGATGAGCTGAAAACGGTTCTCGCTCATGTCCTGAAGTTCCGACATCAGTTTCTTAATAGATGCATAAGGCGTCTTTGAGTCGCACTTGATGGCGAGCTTAATGTCGGGATTCACATTGCGGGCCGCTGAGACCCACTCCTGGAACTCGCTCTTGCCACCCTTGATACTATCAAGCGGCAGACCGAGCTTCTGGATTTCTTCACCCATCTTCTCAGGCTCAAGGCTGAGATAGTTGGCGAGCTGAGACATGCTGGCGCCTACCATAGCATCCTCGCGGAAGTGCTTCACCTGGTTAGCGTTGAGCTGAACACCGAACTTGTCGGTCATCTCGTCCAGCATCGCCTGCATGTTGTTCTTGTTTTCCGTACCGCAGTAAACCTTGCCTTCTGGGGTTACCAGAATGTTCAAGACATCCTGCTCTGGAATCTTCAGCTCTGACACTGAGTTAGGCGCGGTGACTGATACTGGTTCCGGTGTCAAGAATGTTGAGGTCAACATGAAGAAACACAGAAGCAGCGTCATCACGTCTGACATT
>Ga0265300_10000550_pt1 | contig 39288 bp, 68 predicted proteins | sample AusTroGonzalo_MG_FD_193482 | JGI IMG/M metagenome (GOLD analysis project Ga0265300, IMG submission 193482) | Bovine rumen microbial communities from tropical cattle in Woodstock, Queensland, Australia - Gonzalo_03 | ecosystem: Host-associated > Mammals > Digestive system > Stomach > Rumen ...
CCGTGCTAATCTCTTCTGCTGTTAATTTTGCTAAATTTGTAGCTCCTAAATTAAGTGTTTGAATATTACAACCAGCAGTAGCTATATCATATAATTTGTTTATTACATTCATTAAACTATCATGTGTTAATGGAGTGCAAGTTGATAAATCTAATGTATAATAAGAAAAATTTGCTTGTTTAGTTGTATCATAACTTTTTCCTAAATCTTTAAAACCACCAAAAGTAGTTAAATTTGTACAATATGTAAAAATATAAGATATATTTGTAGCATTAGAACCATCTAATTCTGATACAGTTGTTAAAGCATAATTATAATTAAACATACTATTAAAATTTTGCCCACTTGATGTTGTAAGCGATACAGTTTTTAAAGATGCACAATTACTAAACATATTGTTTAAAATTGTAGCTCTTGTTAAATTTAATGTTGGTACACTTGTTAAAGAATTACAATTTTGAAACATCAATTGACAATTTGTAACATTTTCCCAATTTGCATTAACTACGGCATTAGGCAAAGAACTAAATGTTGAACCTGCAAACTTAATTCCAGTTGTTAAATCTAATTGTTCTCCTACTGGTACATTAGTTGTTACACTAACTGTTCCAAGTCCATCATATCCATTATCTGCTTCAATTGTTGTTGTTGTATTACTATCAATTGTTACACTTTTATCTTGTAGATTTGGTGTTACATTTACATTTGCACTTGCATAGTCTTTTACATTTGTTGTTCCATTATTTGTTATATTTATTGTTCCACTTGGTTCAGGTACATTTACTGTTACTGTACCTAAACCTGTGTATCCACTATCTGCTGTATATGAGCCATTTGATGTTACTGTTTTATCTTGATTATTTATGGTAGAGCCTCCACCTTGTTTTTTTCCCATTAAATAGCTTGTTATATCCATAATTATAACCCCTTTCTATTACATTTCTCGCCATTGTTCATTTTCAGCATCATATAAATATATTTTGCCTGTGTTGATTTCAATAAATGTTGTTCCATTTGCTAATGGTTTATTGTTTAATGTTGTTGGTTTATTATCTGTCGAAAGGCCTCGTAATTCTATTTCTCTTTCGTTCCCATTTGTACTTGTTTCATTTTTTCTATAAATTGTTATCATAATTAATTCCTCCTCTATCTTACTTTTTCTACTTTTACTTGTTCTTTATTATAGTTATAACTTGATATTCCTATTAATGTTCCTATCAATACTGATAATATTGTACAAGTTGTTTGTATTTTAGCACCAAATGGCAAACCCCATACTTGTGCTAATTGATTATATGCAACTCCTACTGCATCTAATACTATTAATGATATATATTTTAATACATCATAAACCTTGTTATTTAGTTTCATTTCATCACCACCTAACTTGTTTTAGTATATTCTAATATAAAATAAAAAGTATTGCTTGTACTCCAAGTGTCATTTATTATTCTTAATCTTATTCCTGATGTTGGGTGTACTGACAAAATTTCTGTACCAGATGTTAATGAGCTTGTTCCACTAAATACAGGGAACCTATAATGATTATTATTAAATGCAATACAATTTATACATTGTTCCATATTAGTTATATTATGTGCTATATCAATATTTGTTTGTTGCCCTGTTGCACCAATTGTTTCTGTTGGTGTATATTCTATTACTTTTCTATAAATAGGTTTTCCATCTATCCATTTCATACCGGTATCAATTTCTGTTGTAAAATAACTTGGTAGTCCTGCACCACCCTCTATATATTGACTTGTTTTTTTTATTCTCATATATACCTCCTAATTTGTTTTAGTATATTCAACAATTGCATAAGCATTTGATATTGTTCCACCTGTACCTATTGCACATCTTCCTCTTAAATATGTACCATTAAAAAATAATACACTATAATTTGATGCACTATCATACATTGGTACTACATTAATATTATTATAGCTATCTTTTATAAACCCAGATAAACTAATAATATTTTGTATATTCCAACTTGATACATCTACTATGTTTGAATTAGAACTTGTTATTGCAGAAATATCAGCACATCTTCTATAAATAGGTTTTCCATCTATCCAAGTTTTTCCAGTATTTACTTCGCTTGTAGAATAACTATCTACTTGTGTCCAACCATCTGGTACAACACTTCCTGTATAATCTACTTCTGCACCTACTGGTAGTGTATCAAATGTTTTTATATATATATCTTTATATTCTCCATTATCATTATATTTCATATGTACCTCCTATTTATACCCTACTATTTTATAAACATAAAAATTATTATCATTATTTCTTGTTGTTGCTACATTGCTTGCAAAGTTTGGATATGTTGCACAATAATCTGCTCTTAAAGTTCTATTTGTCTTTAATATTAATTCTATTTCTACAAAATAAGCATCAGGCAATGCAAATACTGCTCCTGTTGTAAATTGTGTTGAATTAGTACTTGTATCTATACTAATTATATTTTTTGCTGGTGCATTTACATAAGAATAACAATATACATCTAATTTTTTATATTCTTGTGGAATTGTCATAATATCATTTGCATATTTAGTTAGTCCATCATAAATAACAACACCTTTTGGCTCTACATTAGTATTTACATAATTAGCACTATATCCTATACCAGTACTTGTTGAATATGAGTTAGTTATTTCACTTGCTCTATTAGATATTTCTCCTGTATCTATCCATATTTTAACTCCATCTTCTGTTGGTTCTGTATCACTTATTATTATATCTTCTATTCCACCACCAACACTTACTAATGTATTGCCATCATATGAATAAGAGCTTTGTTCATCAAATACTATGTAAAATATACCACTTATTGGTTCTTCACCAGTATCACTCCATGTGTTTGTTGCTGTTGATATGTATATTAAATTATCATCTGTATTGTAATATTTATCCCCAATTGTGCATTCACTTGGTGCTATATTTGTTACTGCCAATAATTCAACATTTTGTTTTTCATCTATTGCTTCTTCAATATTGTTTTGCATTGTATTAAATGTATTAGCATTTAAGTCTGTACCACCATCATATGTTCCATCTTGTACTTCATATTCTGTGTCATCAATTATTACATATGGTTGTTTTGTTACTGTTGTATCTTCAAAATTTATTCTTCGCATTATTTATCACTCTCCTTTTATATTTCTAAGCCAATTAAATTTTTTAAGATAACATAATCAGAAGCATCTACAACACCATCATTGTTCAAATCATAATGTCTTATCATTGTTTGATTAGTAAATTCAAACCCAGCAATTCCTAATATATAACCTCTTATAATAAATAAATCTGCCACAGTATAAATTGTTGAAGTTCCATCATTATGTAAAAAAACAACACCATTATTTATTCCATTATTATCAATTTGCCAACCACCAATAGTACCACCTGTTGCAGTTATTGAGCCTGTGTTATTTACTTTAAAATTTTTAGTATCTATTACACCATCTACTAAATTTATAGATGTTCCACTTGTTCCTGATACATAATTTTGTGATTTAATTGTTCCAGTAGTTACATTAGAACCATTAATAGTTGTTGTTCCTGTTCCTGCTAAATCTGATATTGTTACATAACCTGTTAAATCAATATTATCTGCTTGTATTTCAAATAAACTTCCATCATCTGCATCTGCATCTAATCTTGCTTGTACTACTTTACCATTACTATTGGCTTTTAATACTAACTCTCCAGCATTTTTATTTACTAATATTTCAGCATTTTTTATTGAATTATCACTTGGTGCTGTTGTCATATATTCTTGTTCGTTTTGTTCTGGTTCATATGAATATATACTTTCTTTTATGCCAGAATTTATTGTTATTTCATCATTTAATAATAAACATTTATATTGTTTTGTTTTATCTTGTGCTTTTCTTACACCTGATTTTACTAAACCTGATTTTAATGCATCTATTACTTTGTCTGATAATATATAATTAAAATAATCTCCTAATTCTAAATATGTTATACCTTTATTTACTATATCTATTAAATAATATTCTATTCCTATTATTTTTTCTTTTAATTCTTGTGATAAATAATCATTTCTGTTTGTATCTGACAAAATAGGGTTATCACTAAACTTTATTCTATATAAACCATTTTCTGCAATACTTTCATCATCTTTATATTCTATATTGTCTGTTTCATTTGCTCTTGCAAATACTATGCTATTTACTGGTCCATATTTATTATTAAAATCAATGTTTACTTGGTCTAAAAAATCAGCATTAAACGTTTCATTTGTTTCAGTAGGATATTTTATAGATAAATTATTATTATTATCTATATATAACCAACCTCCAACAACTTCACTTAAATAATCAAATATATCCCTGTATGTATATACTCCATTGTCAAAATGTTCTTTTAATATCTGCTTGTTATAATTTACAAATGTTTCATTTTTTAATGCAAAGTTTAAGTTTATTGAATTAGCTAATGTATTTATATATTCTCTTACTGTTATTGGATATGTAATAGTTAATGGTTTGTATTGTTCCATTGCGTAAAGCATTTTATCATAGCAAATATGATAATATGTTTTTGTATCAGCTCTATATTCTGTTTCATATACTATATAACTACCATAATTAATATATTCATATTCTCCATTTACTTTTAAACCATTTTTATAATTTACTATTGTGTTTAATGCTAATGGTATTTTACTTTCTATGTCTAATTGTTTCATTACTGATTTAAACAAGTCAGTATTTAATATTGGTTTAATTGCTTCAATATCATCTTCTTTTAATGTCTTAACTTTATTATCTTCAACATATTTTAATTCTGATTTAATTTCTCTTTTCCCAATTAAACTTTTTTTATAATCTTCTGTATGTGTTTTCATTTAATCACCTATGCTATTCTTGTATTTCCTACATATTCATGTGTAAATGCATCATGTTTATTTATACCATTATATTTTAATGTTAAATCTCCTTTATGTGTTTCAATTGTTTTTATTGTTCCATCTGCATCTTTAAATCTTATTGTTTGAAATGGTTTTCTAAATATATTGTTTGTTAAATATGTTATTTGTTCATTTGTTAATGATTTTGCATATTTAACTGTAAATTTTGGTATTGTTCCTTTAAATGTCCCTACAAATACATTTGACATAGTGTATCCACTATCTTCTCCCCATGTATCATAATAACCAAATGTTGCTTCTGTTATGTAATCTTTCATATTTATGTTATTTATTATTAAACTATCTGTTACATCAAACATTTAATCACCTACCTATTTTTTGTAAAATTAATACGATTTCTTGTATTATCTACTTGTCTTTGTATTAATCTTCCATCTAAATATACATTTGTTGTGTTACTTCCACTACCATATTTTCCAATTTCATTTGCTAATCTAGAAATATAATCTTCACCCTCTGGTATTATGTATTCGTTATATTTTCCCTCACCAACCATAGCAAATGTTGGTTGTGATACATAACCACCACCAGCAAAACCTAATATGTTTTTAAATATACTTGACATAGCACCACCAAATATACCCATGTTTTCAAATTTTTGTTTTAGTGCTAATAATTTATTATCTGCTTCTGTTGTATCTACTGTTGCTTTTAAAATTGTAACAACACTATTTGGTAGTTTAGATAATGCTGCTTCATATAAATTTGTTTTATTTTCAGCTTCTTTATCTTCTACTTTAAATGTTGTATTTTTTTGTGTTGGTATTTTGTTTATGTAATCACTTAAATATGTAGCAACATCTTTTCCACTTTGTGCTAGGTTTTTAACTGTTACATCTGTTTCAACTTTTTTAGGTACTTTAAACAACTCTAAACCATATTCCATAGCAGATATTTTACCATCTTTAAATTTTTGATTTAGATTTTTAAGTTCTTTTTCAGTTTTTTCACTAGCTTTTGCAAAACCTAATGTTTCTAACATTACATTTGGATAAACATTACCATAGTCTTTTAATATTTTTTCCAAATCTTCCATACTATACGAATATTTATCTGTAACATCTTTTACTTCATCTATGTATATGCCATATTTTGATACATTATCAATTAAATTTTTATATTGGCTTTTTGTTAGTTTTCCTTGTTTTCCTAATTGAATTAGTCCATATACTTGTTTTTGTAATACTTTTTCCCATTCTTCTACTTGTTGTTTTTCTCTATTTCCAAGCCCACCAACACCAAATGTAGTTAAAATTGGGAAGTTGATAATCAAATTTGTATAATCTTTTTTTGCACTTTCTAGATTTCTTATAGTCCCATCAAAGTCACCTATTAATTCTTGATAATCATTTAATGCTTTTTTCATTTCTTCTGGTGTTTTATTATCAGGGTTTTTTAAAATTAAATCAGTTGTATCACCTAATGTTTGGTTTAGGTTTTCAGCAGTATCTAATGCTATTTTTTCAGCTTCAACATATTCATCTACTGCTTCACGTGCTTCTTTAAATGTTATTAAATCTATTATATCTTTTATTGCTGATGCAATATTTTGAATTCCTTTTACTAAATTTTGATTTAATTCAACATCACCTAATGTTCCTAAGCCACTTTCACCAGTTGTACTTGTTCCACCACTACCAGTAGAACTTTGTGTTCTTATTACATCAAAATCATATTTTTGATATTTGTCCATTTCTTTATTAAGTTTAGCTTGTTCTTTTGTTTGTTTTTCTAATGCTTTTGCATTTGCTCTTGCTAAATAATCTGTTCCTGTTAATGCTTTTATAAATTCATTAAGATAACCAGTTAATTTTAACATAGCATCTGCTACCCAACTTAAAAATGGCTCTAAAAATGCCCCTAAATTTACCCACGCTTGTTGCATTTTTTCAGTTAATTCAGTATCTTGTGACATATATGCTGAGGCTGCCTTACGAGCTAACATATAAGCACTTCTTATACCAATTACTCCCATTACTAATCTTTTTACTGTCTTTAAACCATTTTCAAACCCATTAGAAATAGCTTTACCTGTTTTTGTACTTTCTTCACTTAATTTTGCTTGTTGTTTTCTTAAACTAACTAATTTATTATTAGTTTTTTCTATTTCTACTTGTACTCCTTGCAAATCTTTTTTTTGATTTTTATAAGGTTTTCTTGTTTCAATATCAGCATATATTTTTAATAACTTACCTAATTCTTTTTTTGTTTCTTCTATTTGTGCATCAAAAAGTTTTGTATCAGCATCTATTTCAAATACTACTTTTCCATCATAGCCCATTTTTTTCAACTCCCTCCTGTTATATTGTCCCAGAATTTATCCAATTCTTCTTCATTTTTTGTTTTTATGTGAGTTTCTTTTATTGCTATTTTATTTTGAATTTCTATTAATTTGTTTCGTTGTTTTTCATCTTGTATTTCACTAGGGTTTTTTCCTCTTATTTCTCTATATCTATTTATAACTGTTTCTTCTGTTAAACCACCTATTAATTCATTGTATTCATACCAGTGCATTTTAATTTCATTAAGGTTAATATGATAGCATTGCCTTATACTTGTTTTTGTTAATATTTCATCTTGTATATAATCATATGTTATTTCTTCTTCACTATCATTTTCTTCTTTGCCACATCTTAAATATGCATCTATTTTTGGTTGCAATATTGCACAATCATTAATATCTACATTTTCTCCTAATAATAAATATTCAATAGCAAAATATTTTTCAATACCTGATAATGTATTGTCTTTATATATTTTTATACATTTTAAAGCAACCCTATAATCAGTATTAATTGGATATATATGCCCATTTGCTTCCATTTTTGTTGGATACATATTACATCACATCATTTTCTTCTTGCTGTTTTAATTGCTCTATAATTTGTTTTTTAGCTTTTTTTACATCAAAATTCATCTTTTCAAAGTGTGGTGCTAATGCTCCCATAAATCTATTATATTGTCCATATCTTTCTTTATTACCAAAGATTTTTTGACACATTCCTTCACCCAAAAAGCTATCTAGATTTTCACGCATTTCTTTTGCATATTGTTCATCTAACTTAATTTGATTTTTTATTTTTTCTATTTTGTTTGTATTTTTTTCATTTTCTTCTGCTAATTTTTGATATTTCTCATCAATATGTTCTAAGTTTTCGGTAGCTTTTAACATTCTTGATAATAAATTCATATCTAATAAATCAAATTCTAAAACTATATCACTATCATTTAATTGCAGTTTATATATTGCATCATTAGTTTCATTAAATACTAATTTTTCCATATTTACCTCCTATAATCATTATATCATAATTTCGTTATAAACAAAAAATAGAGATAGGTTTTTCCACCCACCTCTATTAAGGTTTTCTATAATGATACTGCTGGTGTGAATGTAGGTGTTTCACCTGTAAATGTTACTGTACCATTTGTTGGTGTTCCATTTAAACCAATTGTAAATGTAATAGTTGGTGTTACTCCACCATCTCCACCATAACTTTCAATTGATATTGTTGCTTCAAATTCTTGTGCTTTAAATGTTTTAATTCCACCATTATCTGTTGCATCATATTTATCAATTAATAATGCTGTTGTAATTGCATCACTACCAGTTGCTAAATTATATCTTAAACCATTTATGTAATCATAAATAGCATCTCCAAAATAACATTTCATATTTCCATCAATTGTTACATTATAGCTATCTAGTGTTACTGTTGCATTGTCATCAACAATGTATGTTTCACTTGTTGTTTCTGGGTTATATGTATATGTTGCACTTGTTGATTTTTTACCATATAAACCATATGTCTTATCGCTTGCTTTTGGAGTTGTATCTAAATAAAGCATTATCTCTTTTCTTTTTACTAATTGTGGCATTATTTTTCATCTCCTTTATTTATTTCTCTTTTAAGTTTTATTATTTCTTCTAGTGATAAAGGTTCAATAAAACCAAGTTCATTTAGTTTTATTATCATATTAATGTTTTCTTTTGTTGGTTTTATTTCATCACCTTTAACTATGTATGTGTCATTAATTTGACTTGTTTTACAAACTAATATCGGTTTCATCAAAGTCCTCCTCATATATTATTCTTATTTGACAATCAAATACTGCTGTTTTACCATCATCATTATATTGTACTGTAAATGGTGTTACACATTCAATACTGATTATGTCATTTATATCTGGCAAAATGCCTCTGTCATTATTAGTATTTATTGCTTTTTCTAATTGTTCAAAAAAACCCATATTTTTTAGATTTGTTAATGTATCTTGACTATATGATTTTCTACTTCTAAATGAATATACATCTTGATATAACCCACCACCCGTTATGTATGGTTCTACCTTACTTTCTGTTGGCATTTTATCTAATGAATAATCATCTACTTTATTTGATAACATATTTGCATTAATTTGATAATTAGTATTTGTTGTTAATGTACCTATAATACCAAACAAATAATCTCTTACTTTTGATATTCTCATATTAGTATCCTCCACGTGTCATATAGTTTACTAATTCTTTTTTTATAGTTTCTTTGTCTTGGCTTAACATTCTTTTATCCCAATATGGTCCAGTTCCAGGTGTTGTGTAATGCGTTACTGGTCCTGTTGTAAAGCCAACATATTGTGCGTGTGCATAAGGCATTTCATACGTTATCGTATTAAGTGTTAAATTAACATTTGTTCTTAAATTACCTTTATCCATAGGAACGTATTTATCCATATGTTTTGCCACAGTATTTGTTAAGAATGCTTGAGCTTTACCATCTAACTTTAAGTTCTTCTTAATTTTAGATAAATCTATATACACAGGCATATTATTTGCCCCCAATATGTATATGTTCTGTACCAAATGTATTATTTTTAATGCTTGTTATGTTATATATATCATAACTAGATAAATCTTCTTGTGTTTCTATGTCAGTTTCTAATGTTCCTTGTACTATAATATCTCCTATTGCAAATTTAGTTATATCTAAATCAGCATTTTGGTCATAAGGTATTCTAATTTCAACGTCATTGGCATTGTCATACCCTTTATTAATACTTGCACCTTTTCCACCAAAGAACCACACTTTTGAATAATTATATCTAGTCCATTTTTCTAAATGTGTTGATACATCTAAACCACTCATATGATAAATAGTTAAACTTGAATTAGTTATCATAAACCTCTATATAACAAGTGTTCGTTATTATAAATTACAAACATTAAATATTTATCTATTATGTTGTTGTATTCTTCTTTATTTGTTTCAATAATATCTTTTACTTGTGTTTTTGTTATATAACTTACAGAATATCCATCTGTACTTTCACTTGCTTTATTTCCCTCATTATTAATACCATTAATTGTATCATAATACGATTTTATACTATTTATCAGCTGATAATCACATAGTTTTACTTCTTGTGGTATATTTTCACCATCAACTAATCTGTTAAAGGTTTTTATGTCAATTAATCTTCTTGCTTCAAATTCTAATAGATTAAAAGGCATATTGCCAATTGCAGAACCACCTAGTGCTTGATATTCTGCATATGTTAGGTATTGTCCTTCAAATGTCATAATATGCCTCCTTTATATTATAAACTTACGCCAGTTGCATCAAATTTAGCAACAACAACTTTACTTTCATCAGTTAATGCTGCTACATAATGTTTGTCAGCACCAATTAATGTTGTATAGTTATTTAATTCTCTTTGAGTTTCAACATTTGTATCTCTCTTTAAGAAAATTGTAACTGCTGCAATTTCATCTCCAGTTTGACTTTCTGGTTTTAATTCAACAATTGGGTTTAAGAATAATGTTTTTTCATCATTTACTGCTTTTTTACTTGGTACAATACGGCAGTTTGCAATCATACCAATTTCACCTTTCATAATAACATTGTTTGGATATTTGTCATTTGAAATAAAGTTAGCATCTTTTCTTAATTCAGATACTTGTTTTGGGTGAATAAACATTACCTTTTCAACATTTTCTTCTTCATTTAATACATCAATTGCATTTACGATTTCATCATATGAAATACCTGTTGCTGCTCCTGTGTATCCTAATTGAGCTCCTTTTAGTGCATCCATAACATCATTATCTACTTTTGATGCAATAGATTTTGCTAATTGTGAGTTTGTTTCTCCTACTGGGTTACCATATCCTGATAATACAGCTTCATCTGTTAATTCTACTTGTTTAACAGCTTTCTTTACTTTGTATGATGCTTTTGCAGTTGTTAATTGAGTTTTATCAGCATTTACTCCTTCTGCTAAATCATCAGCATCACCAATGTATTGATATTTTGGTACTGTAATAGTATCTCCTGCTTCTCCTACTAATGTTGTATCAATTTTTGCAAATGGTGTTGCAACTATTGATTTTTCAATTTTTGCACCAATCATTGGAGCCATAACTTCTGGATCAATCATTTGTGCCATTTTAGTCATTGCCATAATAAATTCTTCCTTTCTTTTTTACATATTATTGTATTTGTTAAATAACTCTGGGTTAGTATTTTTTAAATCTAATCTTTCTTTATAACTCATTTTATCAAAGTCATCTTTTGATACAGCACTTTCAAAATTTTCATCTATACTTGGCATATCTTGAATTTGATTTGGGTTTTCAAAAATACCATCTTTTCCATTAGTTATTTCTTCGAATAAATCTTTTGCAGATTTACCCATATTATTTGCATCTTTCAATGCTGTTTTAATTTCGTTCATAATTGCATTTTTTGTAAATTCATTTACGAACTTTTTATCGCCAAATACTTCATTAATGTTATTTGTTAAAATATCATCTTCTTCTTTGGCTTTTTTTGTTGCAGTTTCTTCTTCAACTTTTTTAACAAGTTCATCATACTTTGTTTGAAGTTCATCTGCATTTTTTGAATTTTCTTTTAATTCCTTAATTTGAGATTTCAAGGTTTGCAACTCCTCTTTATCTTTTGTTACTAATTTGCCATGTTCAGCCATAATAGTATCAATAAGTTCACTATCTAAATCAAGTCCTTTCAAAAATTCACGCATTATTATCTCTCCCTTCGCTTTTTTTCTTGGTCTCGTCCAAGTGTGAATTGATATGAGTTTTACCTCTATACTCATTATAACATATGTTTGCTTTTTTTGTCAAAATGGTATAAAAAAAGTGCTTATTCGCACTATTTATTTAATATACTAGAAAATTTATTTTTTGTGAATAAACATTGTCAAACATATTATTTACCTCCTGGTATTACTTCTATTATTTTAATAACAATACTTCCTTTTTCATTATTGCCTAATAAATACTCTGCCATTTCTTTGTTGCACTTAAATCTATCACCAATAAATAATTTGCCATATTGTTCTATTGATTTTCTTTCTAGTTCTATTATTTCATTAAATCTTGATAATGTAAAATCTTTTATTACTTGGCATTTAACCATTTAATCACCTCTCAAATGATGATTTTTTAGGGAATTTGTTTTTAAAAAACTCTAACATTCTATTTTTAACTTCTTCAAAATCTTCACTGCTTAATTGTTCTGTATCATTAAAACATACCATTTTACAATTTGCGTGTTCATTAAAATTTATATCTTTTTTTATTGTTACATAATAACTATTTATATAATCAAATTTATAATATGGGTTTAAATCTCTATATAAACATACAAATACATGATTTGAATAATTATTTTTGTTTCTAAATCTGCTATATGAATTTGCTTTTACAAACATATCATAATTTTCTCTTAAAACACTATTCTCAAAGTTTTTTTTATGTGCAACTGGTATATGGTCTAGTGAATACCATTTTGCTTTATTTCCTAGTGTTTTTAATTGAAATTCAATACCATTATTTAAACAACTATAAAATGTTCCATCACTACTATTCAAATAACCATCATCAAATTTTTCTAATTTGCTTTCATTACTTCTATATACTGGTTTATCATCTACAAAAAACATTGTTTCTGTTGTTGGGTTTAAAAAGAAATAATCATCATTACAATATACATAATTATCTGATAAATCTTCTATTCTACTTATAAATAATTCTATTGTCATTGTATTAAAAGTAGGTAGTAATTCTTTTGGTATAAATTCTTCGTGTAATACTATTCTTAATTTTGAATTATTTTTATCTAGCCATTTTGGTATTTGACTTTCACTTGCTACTAATACAAAAACTTTATTTACCCATTTACAATTTTCATCAATACATCTAAACCAATATTTAGCATTTTCCCAGTCTCTATATCTTTCTTCTCCAATAACTTGTCTATCATTTGTGTTTTCTTTTACCATATATTCATGCATTACATTATGCCATTTTTCATCACTATCATTATAAAATGGCAAAACTATATCTATTGGACTATTCACTTTTTCTTCCCTCTATAATTGCTTTCTTTTCTAATGTTAAACTACCATCTCTATTTGAATTATAATAATACAATACTTTATCTAAATATGTAACACTTGGCTTTTTATTTGCTAAATCTTCTTGAAAAGGTACATCATAACTATATATCCACCCCTCTTTAAATAAAGGCATTATTTCTTTTTTATATATTGCTTTCCAAGGTGCATAATTACTTGGGTGATGCACTACTGCACCAGTATTCATATCTTGCCAATCAAATATAATTACATCTTCTGTATGTTCATTTATTGCTTTTAATAATGTTTCAACATAATCATCACTAATTAAATCATCACTATCTATTAATGCAATATATTTACCTTTTGATTTTCTTATTCCCTCATTTGATGCAAATGCACCACCTTTGTTTGTTTTACAATGTTTTATATTTATTTTTCCTTTATATACATCTAATCTTTTTTCGTTGCAACCATCATCTGTTAAAAATACTTCAACTTCATCAGTTAATTGTGGTATTAATTTATCTAATAGTTTTGTTGTCAATTCATAAGTTTTATAATATGGTATTGTAATACTTAATAGCTTACCATTGTCTATCCTTTCCATCTAATATCTCCTTTCTTGTTAATTCTATTCTATTTTTTAATATCTTATCAATTCTTTCATCTTTTCCTTTTATTGTTAAATATAATTGTAATGTGTCTGCATAATGTCTTATTGTACTTGTTTCCCATAAAGGGTTTATTGTTCTTACTGTCGTTACTGACTTGTAATTATCTTTGTTCCATACATATATTGGCTTTTTTAATAATTGAAAACTATTCATATAAAAGCATATTTTACAATGTTGGTTTTTATCTTCTTTTAATGTACCCTCATTATATAAGCATTCTTGTCGTGTTGCTAGGCTCTTTTTTATTACCTTACCACAACTGCCACTCCAACCACACATTGCCTCATATTTGTCTTTATATTCAGGAATATCGCTCACTTTTGTTTTTCCATTTTTATATTCCATTATTTCAACAAATAAAACATCTGGTTTACTTTGTAATTTTCTATTTATATTTAATAAAGCATCTTCATCATATAACCAGTCATCACTATCTACATAATAAACATAATCAACATCATCACTTAAATGTAGATACCCCTCATTTCTAGCACCACCATTTAGTCTTTTTTGTTTTAATTCAACTATTTTTAATGTGCCAAACTCACCATCAGATAATAATAAATCACTATATATTTTTTTTGCTTTTTCAACACTACTGTCAGTAGAACAATCATCTACTAATATTATTTCATAATTTGTATATGTTTGATTAAATATACTTTCTAAACATTTTTCTATTGTATGCTCATAGTTATAGTTTGGTACTATAATACCTATCTTATATTCAACATAATCTGGTAGTTTATTCCAATCTTTATCTGTTATTTTACATTTTTTAATGCAGTCAATATTATAATCTGTTGTATTTATATCAGCAAAATCACATTCATTATATTCCATACAATGTAATTTTGTTTTCATTAATTGTTCTAGTGGCTCATCTTCATATAAATAAATATATTTGTTGCCATCATTTTTTGCAACTTGATATGAGTTTTTATCAACAGCAATTATCATTTTATCACCTAATACAATTATAACATAAAAATAAAAAGACACAAAATTGTGTCCTTTTATAACATATTTTACATAATTTGCCAACAACATTTCATTATTCTATTTGAACAGTCAAATGTGTCAACAATTACATTGTCAATAATAGCAGTTATATGCCCATTCATTGTAGCAACAAAATGCCCTTTAGGAGCTATCTTTGAAAATTCACCTACTGTCATATTATCAAAACAAATTTTTGGATATCTTTTATCTAAATAATCTTCTACAAAATTTACATTATTTAAAAGTGTTCCGTATTCTCTTGATAAATTGCTTAACTTTTCGTGACATTTTTCCCAACTAATTCCTTCGGCTACGCTGATGGCTCTACAAGTGCAATCTTCTGTAAATAAACCTTTTGGGTTCGCATTATAAAAATAATATCTCATATTACATTTGTGCTATTCTTTGAGCTGTTTCTCTAATCATTTGGACTTCCTCTTGAGAATTAGCTTCTTCTTTAAGCATACGAGCAAAATCTTCCATACTTCTTAGCATATATTCTAAACTTCTTTTTGTGTCTTCATTTGCTCCGTATCTTTCTCTACCATAACTATAATTGCCATATTCATTATACATTCTATCTAAATGTCCATAGCCTCTATACTTACTATCTCTACCTCTGGCGTTATATCCATTGTTATATTCACCATATCCACGATTATATTCTCCGTAACTTCCATGTCCTGGTCCACGTCCATTATAATCACGATATTCATTATATTCGTTATATCTCATTGTATTCTCTCCTTCCTTTGCTATATGATTTATTTTAGTTAGTTTATATAAATGGTCTAAATTGTTAGTAGTAATACCTTCATCTAGTATCTTATTTATACTTTCTTCAGTTTTCTTTTCTAACTTTTCGTTCATTATTATTCCTCCTTTCTTAAAAGGGTTAATATTTCATTTTGATTTTCAATGATTTTTTCTAAATATTCACTATCTTGCCTTTGTAATTCTTGCATTAAATCTGTATTGTTGCAGTCTTGAAATAATATTTGTAGACTTAATGCTTGTAATATTAATGCTAAATTATCTACTCTATTCATTAATTATTTGTTCTAGCAATATTGAATGTAGAATTTGTAATAATTGGTGTTTCAGTAGTAATTGGTGTTGTTACATCAGTTGGTGTTGGTACACTTGGTACACTAGCAACTGTTATATTAGTTGTTCCACGTGGACATACTTTTATTTTTTTATTAAATGATATTGTTTCATAATCATCAGCAGCATCTATTGTTACTGCTCTTACTGTATCTGGTATTAATATTCCATCTTCATATAAACCTATTGCCACCACACCAGCAGTTGCACTACTTACAGATGCACTAAAATTTACATTATAATATCCTGTATATCCATTCCCAAATAACTTAAATATAGGGTTGCCATTTTGATAATCTAACCAACCACCATTGCAACAAAATGCACATCTTGTTCTTATATCAGTTGTATCAAATACAATTGAGCTTGTATTACTTGTTAATACCTCTGGTTCATTTATAATTGTTTGTATCATAATTAAATCTCCTTTCTTAATAAAAAAGAGAATAAGACTAGCTTATTCTCTATAAACTAGCAAATTCCTGTAATCAGGTTGTCTTATAGACTTATGCTATTAAATAAATTGGTTATATCCATTGCAGCCACAACCATTGTTGTTTGGACAAGTGAATATAGGTGTTCTACCATATACTGGTGTACTTGGTACTGGACAGTTTGCTAATCTGTTGTATAATTGGTCTACTTCGTTAGCAAAACCTTGTGCTATAAATGCGTTTTGTGCAACTTGACTTGCTTGTAAATCTTTCATTGATAATTGTCTTTCAAGGTCTGCAATTTTTTCGTTTTTAGCATCAATTTTATCATTACATAATTGGTCTAAAATTCTTTGAGTATTTGCAGTTTGATTGATTAATACATCTTTTAAACCATCAGCAAGTGCTGCTCTATCTGCACAATTTTCACTTAATATAGTTGAATTTAAGTTAGCAATTCCCAAACGATTTTCACAGCAGCAATCAGCAAATTGACGACTTAAATCAAATGCAGTATTCATATTTGCCATTTGTCTATTAGCAGCTGCAATTTCACTATTGTAAAAACCATTATTTATTGCTGATGTAACACTTGCAGTTGAATTGCAAATAGCATTTTGAATGTCATTTACATCATCTCTAATGCCTTCAACTTGATTACTTAAATGTAATGTATCAAAACCATTGTTAGTATTATTCATAATGTCTTTTTGACCATTTGATAGCCAAGCAAAGTCATTATTTCCATTACCACCAAAGCCATTTCCCCAACCACCATTATTAAATAATAGTGCTAAAAGTACTAATGCCCAGATGCCATCTCCACCAAAGAAGCCACTATTCGAACCATTATTACCATAATAAACTGGATATGGATATGCACCATTGTTAGTAGCAAGTTCTACTACTGGTTGAATTCCTTGTGTTCCGTTCATAACATTCTCCTTTCTATAAGTTCTATTGCTAGTTTATAGACTTATCTAGGAATACATAACTAGCATATATTCCTAAATAAACCTATAAATTAGGTTTATTTGAATTGTTGCATTATTGTATTCCATTGTTGTTTTTTTTCTGGTGTAAAACCATTTATAGTACTATTAAGATATTCATTTGGGTTTATATTATCTTTTTTTGCTTGTTGATACTCTTTGAATGCTTGTGGGTTTATTCGTTTCAATTGTTGTTCCATCTGTTTCATCATTCCTTGTGGTATCTGTTGCATTTTCTGTTGCATCATCATCTCTAATACTTTGTTCATTTTTAAACATTCCTTTCAACTCTTTAATTTGTTCCTGTAAATATTCTATTTGTAAATCTTTTTCATCTTTTGGTACTATTTCATTCAATTCATATGTTTTAATATTTCCTTTTTGATTTTTTATCCATACTACACTCATATCTTTACTAAAAAATGGAGTGTCACCTATTACCATATCTCTTTGTACTTCTTCAATAGAACTTGCATATCTCATCATATCTCTATTAGTTGGTGCTAATTGAAAATTTTGAGTTAAGTTAGTTGGTTGTATTGGTTGTTGTATTTGGTTTCTCATTTTCTCTAAATTGTTTATTTGTTCATTAATCTTATCAATACTTGCTTGTGGACTATAAGCAGTCATATATGGGTTATTAAACATAATCTTCTCCTTTAAAAATAAAAGAAGATATACCTTAATACTTTTCAAAATGTGTTTTAAACAAATCTAATAAGTGGTATATCTCCTTTCTAATTTAATTATAATTTTATTTTTCATTTTAAAAATGCAATAAAAAAACAACTATATAAGCATCATTGTTTTATATAATTGTATTTCATAATATTTAGTAAAAAGTTCTTTTATTTTTTTTATTTCATATTTTACTGTTCTTTCACTCATTCCTATTTCAATACTTATTTTTATAATTGTGTCTTTATTTATTAGCATATTTATTATTTTTATTTGTTCTTCTGTGAGTGATACGTTCTTCATAAAATCATCATATATTGCTTTTATTCTTAATTTTTCTATCATACTTCACCTCTCATTGCGTTATATTACACTATTTTTTTTATTAATTGGTGCAATAAGTGTGCAAAAATTCGTAAATATCGTAATTATTCGTAATTATTCGTAAAAAGTATATAAAAAAAATTAGAACTGTGTTTTAAGCAAGTTGTTGCATCTTTGTTCTAATTCTTTTTTTCTATTTCTTATTGTCCCTTCGGTATACCCTACTTGTTTGGCAATATCACAGTTATTATACCCTTTTCGCCATAAAGTAAGTATATCCTTTTCTTTTTTTGCTTCATTCAAATACATTGTAGTCATCACGAAGTTAAATATATACTCATTTTCAATGAAGCATAAATTCTTCTCCATCACTTTCACACATAGCACCTCCAATTTACTTGCATATTATACACATATTTTATAAAAAGTCAAAAAAAAAAGGACTATGATCCTATTTTATTTAATAAATGCTAATACAATGCCAATACAACCTGTAATAATAGCTCCAATTGTTGTTCTAAACAACCACTTATTGTTATCTTCTATTTTATCTAATCTTTTTTCATTACTTTTAGATAAATTATATGCTTTGTCTGCTTTTTCTTCTATTCCTTTAAAATTTTCAAGCATTGTTTCTATTTTTGTTAATCGTGTTAATACTTCTATTTGAAATTTTGGTTCTTCACTCATATGTTACACCCCTAATATAATTATACAATACTTATTTTAATTTGTAAAATAGCATAATAAAAGATGAGATTTACTCATCTGCATATTTCCATTTATAACCATAAGCAATAGATATTCTTCCTTTTGCACAAGCAATTATATTACTTCTATTAAAATTAAATTCTTTTTCAATTTCAGTTATTGAATTATATTTTTTAATAAAATTATTGTTTTTATCATATTGGTTAATTGACTTTATTCTATGTAATCTTGCTTTTTGTGTTCTAGTTCCATAATTTATATTATATGTATGTTCACACCATTCTAAATTATCTACACAATTATTACCAGGGTTTTCATCTTTATGATTTATTTCATTATAATTATTAGTATTAGGTAAAAATGCCGCTGCTACTAATCTATGCACTCTAAAATGATGTCTTTTACCATCTTTCGTAAACAAACATACTCTTTTATAATTATGATTATTTTCTTGTTTTAGTATTTGTTCCTTATTATGATGCCTATATTTCATACTTTTTACTCTGCCTAAATTAGACACCATATATCTTCCCTCAAAATTAGGAATATCTTTCCACACTTCTTCTATCATATATAACACCTCCCGAATAAGTGTTGAGGGAAGCAATTCGGGTACTTCCCTCTATATATAATTATATCATACTTTGCTTATTTTTTCAAATTATTTACATTTATTCTTTTGTATGATGCAACGCGTAATCTATCTTTTTTATAAGGTAAACCACTAACATCGCACAATTCTTTATATTGAGCAATAAGATGCGTAATATTACTCTGTGTTTCTAAAAGTAAATTTGTATTATCACTCTCTTTTGCCAAAATATGTATGTCTTTCTGTTCACGTATTTTTCTCTCTAAATTGCGTTGAAGTTGGCTACCAGAATACATTGTATATTTTTTATTTTTTCCTGACCTTTTATCATATAATTCAAAACCATCTCTATTTTTCTTTTTATCTTCATCTAATTCTTTTTGTGTGTATTCTGGTTTACTAACACCAACTATTATTGAAAATATTCTATGTCTACAATTCAATGTTGATATTTGCCTATCAAGTGAATTATTAATTGCATTAAAATCATCATATATTTTTCCTTTAACTCTTACTTGATTTCCTCTTATATCATCTTGTTTTATTTCAGTTTCTATTCCATTATTAATTTGTTGTTGTATTCTATCAATTAAAGCAAATTGTTTACCATCTATTGTATCAATATGGTCTGGTGCTGCATTTTGGTGATGCGTTACTTCAACACCATTATATCCAAAATCTTCTCCAAATAATTCTTGATTAGCATTATGCAATTTTCTTAATCCTTCTTGCAAATTCATTGATAAAACACTATCTAATCTTCTTGAATAATGTTTGGTTACACCATTTTTATCAACATATGTAGTTGGATAAATAACTCTTAATCCTCCACCACCTAAAACTTTAAGTTGTCTACTCATACTTTCTTGAAATGTTTCTTTACCTTGTGAAATTGATATAATTGCTTCATCTATTAATTGATTATATGTTTCTCTTATGCCTTTATAAACAATTTCTCCATTGTTATTATATAATCCATAACCTAACATAGTTGTATTTGTTAAAAATTCGTTTATTGATATTCTTGAAAAACTTTCAACTTGCCTTTTTAATGCCATATTTTGTTCATATGGAATAAAACTAACGTCTCTATAATCATAGAATTGTTTAGCAAAATTCAAATCTTGTTTACTCGTTAATTCAAATATTTCTTTTATATCTTTTACACTTAAATTAGTTATTTTAGATAATTCTTGTGCTATTTTTTCATAATCTCCCCCATATTTCAAAATTTGCTCAAGTCTATGTGCATCTGATGAAGTTAATTTACTGATTTTTTTTATGTTGCTACCTATTTTTTTTAATATTTCAGTATTTAATTTATCAAATCTACTAACTAATCTTTCAGTTAAAATATTAATTGTTTCTTCACTTAACATTATTTAAACTCCAATCTAATTTATCACTTTTTTGCATATTATCTTCTTTTTTAAGCAGTTGTAGATTAGTATAATGATTTAACTTTATTATTTCTTCTTCATTTTTAGCAATAGATATTGGAATAATATGGTCTATATGAACATTTTTTAAATAATCCCAATCCCATTTTTCATTATAATTATTTTCATAAGTTTTAATAAGATATTCTATAAAATAATTCATTTTGCAACACAATATTTCTTCTGTCTTATTTGCTTTTGTATAACTTTTTCTTTTAAATGATATTCTTATTAAATTTCTTATTTGATTGCTCATATTAAACAATTTATCTTCTTTTTTTCTTTTTCTTTTATATTTGGTATCATATTCTTGTATTAATTCTTTATGATTTTTTCTGTATTTAATTTTGTAATGTTTAAATTTATTTTTATTTTCTTGATTATACTTTTTAATTTCTTCTTTATGTTCCTGCCTATACTTTTTATTATATTCTTTAAAATAATTTTTTCTTTTTTCTTTTATTTCTTCTTTATGTTCTTCACAATATTTTTTTGTTCTATGTTTTACTTTTTCTTTATTTTTTTGATACCATTGTTTTTTATATTCTTTTCTATCCATAATATACACCTCCGCAATAAGTGTTGTACTAGGGAATAATTGCGGTATTCCCTGTACATTTATATTATATCATAAAATAAAAAAATAGTCTAATGACTACTCTTTTCAATTAATAAATCTATTTGTGTTTCATTTATCATAGGTTATCACCCTATTCTTTTGTACCTAACATATCTTCTATACTTGGTTGTTGTTCTTTTATTTTTTCTATTGCTTTTTGACTTTCTTCTATTGTTTCATCTGGTTTTAACCATTGTCTTACTTCAACATCACTAACAATTCCTTTATTGTTTGCCCAAGTTAATTGAGACCATTCTGTTTGATTATCTTCAATTAAACCATAAGACCATTCAAAACTTAATTCATATTCACCTTGTAATGTTAATTCATATGCATTTGCTAATACATTGCAAGAATAGAAAAAATCTTCCATACCTTTTTCAATATTAGTTCTCATATCATCACATAAAGTAAATGTATCATAGTTTGCTCTTTTAACTTCTGTTGCTGTTGCATTTTGTGTATTTACTTCACTTAATATTCCATAAGATGTTCCTACTTCATGTTCTAATCTCTTATATAATTCTTGTAATCTTGTTGTATAATCTCTAAATTTAGGGTCAAAAACTTCAAAAAAGTCATCTCTTCCACTATCTATTTTTCTATATATACCATTTGGTGATAATGCATTTTGTCCATTAAACATTGTTATATCAGCACCTACAAAACATTCTTTTAATTCATATTCACGAATTATTTGTTTTAATGTTGTTTTTATTTCTAAAATAGTCGCATCACAACCATATGTAATTGGTACACCATACTTATCATTTGTTTTACGATTATTAATTGGTGATTTTATATATCCTGCTAATACTCTATCAACATTACTAATAGTTTGTTTTAACATAATATTTTTCCAAAAATCTGGTACTGTTTTTAATTCTGCACCTGTTTCATCACTAAATCTTTGTTCAATTATACAATTACCATTTTGTAATCTATAATTAGTCCATCTAATATATGTTTTTGTTTGTCCTATTCCTTTTGTAATTTCTTTTCTTTCTGCTAATACAGTAATACCAGTGATTAAATCACCCTCTGTACTATCAATTGTAACTCTATTTTGAGGTACTATATTATAAAATAATTTTTTCCCTTTTACATAAGGTATTAAGAATACACCACCATAACCAAATGCCATTGATGTAATCTTTTTACCTTTCTTCCACATTGATGTTCCTATTTTGCTTAATAATTCACTTCTAGATGTGTCACCATCAATATTTATATTACTATCACTAATTGTATAGTTTGCTAGTTTGTTTGCAAATATACTTGTATAATTTATATTATCTATTTTTTCATATAATACTGCATATTTTGTATTATCTTCTACTTCTTTTGGTTTTGTTTCTGTTGATATTTTAAAAATTTTGTTTAATATCCATGTCCATATTCTATTTAACATATATCATTTCCTTTCTAATCTTCTGTTCTTTTGCGATTTATCATATCACTTATTTGTTTAATAAACCTACACCAAGAATATTCCCATGCATCTATTGTATCTATGTCAGTTGTAAAATCGTCTAATCTTTTGTCTTCTTTTGCATTATTGTCCCATAATGCACTACTTAATGCCTCAACAAATGTTTTATTATCATCTTCTATATATGACAATATATTATAAGCTATCATTGTTCTACCACAATCTATTCTGTCATTTATAGGTTCTTTTGTACAACCACGTACTATTGTGTTCCAATTTTCTTCTTGTACTCTTCTTTTTAAACCCCTAATTAACACCACTTCCTCATTATCTGGTAGCATATAATCTATATCACAATTATATTTATACATCATTCTTTTAGCAAATTCTATTTCTAATTTTTCTAAATCATCAGGGTCTATATCTCCATAATGTTTTTCACTTCCTAAAACAATCACTTGTTTATAATCGTTACTAATTCTAGTGCAAACAAATGCTTGTCCTGATTTAGTGCCACCATAGTCAATGCCTATAATAGTAATTCCACTAGGTAAATCATATTCACCATTTTCTTTTCTTTTTGTATAAATATATTTTTGTGGTTCATTCGCAAATCTTGTATAAATAAGACCTTCTGCATTACACCATTGTCCAAGTATATATCTATTGTATAACACTGTGCCTTCATATTCTTTACACAAATTATCTACAAATATTTTTGGTAAAAAAGTATTGTCAAATATAGTATATTCTTGGCAATATATATCCGCATTGCTTTCCAAAAATTCTTTAAACCAATGTGTACTTTGTTCTGGGTTACCAGTTAAATCTGCTATTGAATATTCTTGGTCTAGTCTTGATTTTAACATATCAAATACTTCTTTCGCCCACTTAACAACTTCATCACCATAAAGATATTTAATACTAGCACCTTGTATTTTTGATACTTGATTTATTTTTTCCGCACCCAATGCATAGCATTCTTCACCAAATAATTTTACTTTATTTTCATTGTTTATAGTTCCTACTAAACTACTGCCAAATTTATCTCTCATTGGTCTTAATATATTTCTTTCAATAGTAGAATTAGTTACACCCACTATAACAACTAACCCATCTTTTCCAATTCTTTCTCTTATTCTTCTTGGTATTATATCTTCTTTATCTTGAAATGTTTTCCCACTACGTACTGCACCTATTTTAACATTCCATCTATGGTTAGCATTTAACCCATATTGTTTTTGTTTAATTGTCCATATAGGCATTTTTTTGTTCCTCTAATATTTTATCAAGTTTAGAAAGTTCTGCTTCATTGTTATATTCTATTTTATCTGTCCAACCATAATTATTTTTTAGATTGAAAATTATACCAGAATTATTGCCTAATCTATAGAGGTTTTCTTCAAGCATTGTTTCAACTTTTGCTTTCGCATTTTTTATTTGTGTGAAAAACAAATCTCTTTCTCCATAATTAATTAATGTTCTTCTATCTATGCCTAATGATAATGCAAGGCCACTCATAGTATAAGGTTTTTCTTTTTCATCACACATATTAAAATAAGCATCAATACCTTTTTGTAATTGTTCTTGTGTTTTATATTTTAAAGCATTAGTATTACCTATATAATTATTTTCTTGCATACTATCATTTCCTTTTCTTTTTTTAGATATAGCAATTGCTTAACCTTGTTTTATTATATTATTACGTGATTTATATATTTTTTATTTTTATTATATTTGTATCTACTTTTATTTTTTGTTGGTATATAATATCACCTAATTAATTATATCATTTTATTGTTTTTTTGTAAAATATCACTTATATTTACTAGCTATATTTTTTAATACATCTATTTCCTCATAATAATTCATATAGTCCCATATTCTTTCTTTTTGCCAATATTCTATATTTAAACTATAAAATAAATCTCTTGTTTCTTTTCTATATTTTATTCTATCTTTAATGTCAAAAAAAAGACACAAAAACCTATCGTATTCATGTCTTAATTCTTCTAATCTATTTACTAATTGTTTAAATGTAATATCTTTTTCTATTTCCATTTTAACCTCTTTTTAATAATCTCTGTACCAAATGCCATTAGATGAAAGTATTTATTTTTAGAATAATAACTCTTACAATAAAACAAAAGAATATATCTCAATAAAAAATAGATAAATTTATAAAAGTATGTATGACACTTGGTACACAAACTATTAAATAGTCTGTGCTATGCTACGAGTGGTGTTCTTATAAACACCAGATAGAATAGATATAAAGCAACATTATACATTATAAAATCACTTTTATAATCTTTCTCCTAATAAGGTGGAATTACAAAATATCTACTCTATATGCTATCTATAAAAAGATTGTCTGTTTGGTGTTCTTATGAGCACCCTAGATGAATAGACTAATAGTTTAATCGGTTTCTCTTTCCGTTTGTTCTATCCATCTAGGTCGCCTATAAAAGCAACCTAAAATTGGAGTGGCTTTAAAAAAATTTTAACTTATTTTTTACTACCAATTTAATTATAATTCTTTTTTTGTTTTATGTCAATATTTATTTCTTTTTAATGTCTTTTGATAAATCTGGGTATCTTTTTAATAATTCCTCTACTAAAAGATTATATTTTAATATTTTTAAATTTATTTCTTGGTCTAATAAACTAACTTCTTTTAATAATTCATATGTTGGAATTTTATCTACTTTTTCCATATCCTTTTGTATCCTCAAAATAATTTTCTTTAAAGTCATTAAATTCTTCAATACTAAATATTGTTGCATATGGTATATCTGTGTTATTTTCATAATCTTCTTTTACAACTAAATAATGTGCATCTTCTTTATAAATTATTTTTTCTATTTCTTTTATCACTTCTTCTATTGTATCTACTCTTTTTACTGTGTGTATAGTTCCATATGTACTGTATAATCTATATTTTATCATGTATTCACCTCTTTTATTAAATACATTATAACATATAAATTTTATTTATGTAAAATATCATTATATACCTAACATTTCATATAATTTTTGTTTCCAGTCAATATTACATAATTCACCAAATATAGCCATAAGACAATTTGTGCAGATACTATCACCAAATAAATGATATGCAGAAGCATCACTTTGATTTTTTAACATTTTATCTATATCTTCATTTTTTACATTCATTAATCTTCCACATTCTTTTGGTGTTAATTTTCTTATTCTTAGATCACTATTTACTATTGCTTCTTTTTGTGTTGTTTGCAATGTATCAGATGTTTCTTTACCTAATTGCAATCTATCTTTACCATTCATAAATTTATCACTTTTAGCATATTGATATGTTCCTACACATACTCCTAAGCAATCACATCTTGTATCTAATGTTGGTGATAAATTGTTTTGTTCTATATTTCTTTTATTCCAATTTTCATTTCTTGATGTAGTATAACTATGTCTTATTACATCATTTTCTTTAATTTTCCCATTTTTAATAAGATTATTGCATAATTCATTTTTCATGTTTACAACTACACCTAAATTATTTTGTGTTGTTAATGTTTGTATAGCTTGTTTTTGCACTCTACCTCTACGAGTTTTACTATTAGGTTGTGTTAAATCTACCCCATCACCATCAGTTGCTTCTAAATATCCTTGTTTAGTAGCATTTTTAATAGCCAAAAATGTATTATTTCTAAAACTTACTCCTGTTGTTATTGTTCCACTTTTTTCTTCATCTATTCTTTTATTGTAAGTATCTATATAGCAAGTATTATTTAATTTATTTTTTTCTAATGTCTGCTGTAAAGATAAATTTTGATTATCACTTAAATAATATTTTTCATCTACATTATCTTCTAACATATCTTTTAGTTTTAATTTAAGTGGTATTGATTTAGGAAATGTATAAGAATAATTTCCTAATATAGATACCATAAAACATCTATTTCTAGTTTGTGGTATTCCATAGTCGGTGGCTATAAGGTCTTGCCAGTACGAATGGTAGCCTAACTCTTCAAGTCTTACTTGCCATTTATGAAAGTCTGGCATATTGTCTTGACTATGAACTTGGGGAACATTTTCCATTAGTAATACTTGTGGCATTGTTCCTAGTTTGTGGCATTCAGTTAATATTCTTTCAACTTCCCATAGCATACCAGAACGAGTAGATGTATCACTCATTCCTTTACCTTTACCAGCTAAACTTAAATCTTGACAAGGAAATGAATAAGTTAAAATATAATCATATTTATCAGTATCTACTATTTCTAAATCTTTGCCTTTTACTTGTTGTATATTTACTAGATTATGTGTTGTAACAATATTATTCCAAATAGTTCTTAATTGTTCTTCACTTAATCTATTTATTTGTTCTTTAGTCATTGGTTCATTATAATTACTACTTATTCCTAATTCTAATAGCATTTCTTGTAATTTTTGTTTATAAAACCCACTACTATAATTTATATCAACATCAGTAAAATGTATATCTTTATATGCTTGAATACTTTTAACTGCCCACTCACATATTTTCCAATGTTCAAATGGTACTCCTAAATATTTTAAAGCTAATGCTTGGCTTCCATAACCACTAAACATTTCTATTAATCTAATAGGTTTATTTATTGTATATTTTTCATATAATATATCAAAAATTGTTTGTTCCATAAATTATTTATCATCATTTCCAAATACTATAATTGCAAATAATATTGCTCCAAAAAATAGTCCTATTGTTAAACCTATAAAAAATTCTATCATATTACACCTCATTTATTTCTTTCATAATTGTTTCATAAGATAATTTACATTTTTCTAAAAATTCTTTTTTAGTCATGTCATTGTAAATCATTGTTTCACATACATATTGCATTATTGAAGATATAATTAAATCTAAATCACCTTTTATTTTTGTTTTAAATACCATATCTTCACCTTTTAAAATAAATTTATATTTACTCATATTTAACTCCTATTCTGTTTTTTCATATACTTCAAAAAAATTATCAGCTAATACACGACAAGTTTCATAATCACCAATAAATATAATTTTATAGTCGTTACTAATTTCACCTTTTATCATATTTAAGTTTTTAGATAATACAGTATCCAATTTATCAATATGCCATGCTTTTTGTTGTACACTATATTCAAGTGCATATCTATTTTGCATTTAAACACCTCATTTCCATTCTTCGGTAAATTTTTGTATATACTTATCTACTATAAAATTTTTAGTAGTTTTATTTCCGTCATCATTTTTAGCAATAATGACATTTATATTTTGTATTCTGTCTTGTTGATTTTTAGAAATATTATGTAACATAATAACTTTTCTAGCACTTTGTTCTATTTCGCCACTATCTCTTAAATCTTGTAGTTTAGGTTCTACATTATTTTTTTGACTTTCTCTTGATAATTGACATAAACCTATCAAAGTACAATCATAATTTAAAGATATAGTTCGTAGTTCTTTTGCTACATTTGTCATTTTCTCGTACAAACTATTACCAGAACTTTTTACTAAACCAATATGATCTATAAAAGCAATTATGTGTCTTTTACTTTTAATACTTGATATTTCTCTTTTAATACTTTTAATATCATTAGATTTGTTAATTAAAATAATTTTATTACTTTCTAATTTTTTCATAGTTTGATTTAATAACTCTTTTTCTTGATTAGGCAATGAATTAATATCATTCAATTTATTAATTTCAATACCAGTAGCTATTGCTAATAATCTTTTATAAATAATGCTTTTGCTCATTTCCATATTAAAATAAACACATTGATATTCTTCACTTAATTGATAAAGTAAATTTAAAGCAAAAGCTGTTTTAAAACCACCTGTTGAACCTGCAATAATAAGCAAATCATTTTGAGATAAATTTAAAGAATAATCTAACTGGGCATAATTAAATTTAACTTGTTTCTTTTTATTAGATAAAGTTTTATAAATATCTTCTGCTTTTATATAATCGTTTTCATTACAATTAATTTCGTTAATTTTAGTAAGTTCATTGTATAAATGTTCACAATCTCCGTCAAAACTTTTAGCAAGTAATTGATATTGTTTTCTTTTATAATTTTCAACAATAACCTTTTCAAATTCTTTAAACATAGTATCTCTTGAAGAATTGTAAGCACAATTAGAATATAAATTAGCATAATCTTTTACAACAAAATTTTTATAATTTTGAGTTAATCTATCTATAACAAAACATTTATTAATATTATATTCAGTTTGTAAAATATTAAACATAATAGATGCTTTATCACTTAAATATTCTTTTTTTACTATTGTATTTTCAATCAAATATGGATAATTAGTAATTAAGGATAAAAAATCAAATTCAGTTTCTGTTATATCATTCATAAAATCACATATGTTAATATAAAATATTCTTTTCTTTTTTTCTTTTATATATTTTCTTAATATTAATAATATATATAAATTATAGTAATAATAATATTATAGTTAAAGAAATAAAATAATAGTAATAATATTAGTAGTACCATAAATTATAATATATACATAAAATAATAGTAGTATTATTAATTATAGTATTTAATATTTATTATTTATTATTTAATATCATAAATTATAGTATTTAATAATATTATATTATAAACATTAATTATAGTATTTATTATTATTATTTAATTATTATTAATATATAAATTATAATTATATAAATATTTTATATTATTATCCTTTCATTATCATTTACATAATACATTATCATTATCATTATCATTTACATTAACATTTTCATTTACATTATCACTTATTTTTGTTATAACATTTATAACATTGTTATCATTGTTATCTTCTGTTATAGCATTGTTATTTTTGTTATTCCATCTTGATGCCATACCTTTTTTTCCAGCTTCACTTCTCTTTAATTTTTCTTCTTCCCATTTATTCGTATCTATATCTATTTGGTTTTTAATAAACATAAATGGTACTAATATTTCATTATCTTGTGTTATTTCACCATTTATAGTATAATTAAATATAGCACGAAGCAATTTCCCGAGTTGCTCGTTTTTTAATGATTTAATTGGTTCATAAAAGGAATTGTATAATATAAAATTTTCTTTTTGCATATCTATTCTCCTTTTTTTTCTAAATTATTTTTAAAGCAACCAACTAATAATGATTTTGAGAAAAATTTTGCAACATCTTTATCATATAAATTTCTTTTGTAAAATATTCCTGATACAACACCATTAAAATAATCAATTTTATCTGGTTTTCCAATTTTTTTAACTAATCTTTCACCAGTTTGTTTTCTTGTTGTATAAACTGTTATTGTTTTTTCACAATAATCAATATTAATTATTGTTTCTTGTTCATCTCTTGGAATTAAATACCATTTCATTTTCTTCTACCTCCTATCTTTAAATACATTTTATAACACAAAAACCAAAAAATCAAGCATATTTGTCTTTTTTTTAAGTTTATTTTCAAAATTTATGCATTTTAATTTAAAACTTAAAATTCAAGCACTCTTAAAATTAAAGAAATTCAAATGTATATTTATACTATCTATATGTCTTTCACTTTAACAGAACGCAAATTCTTGTTCGTACAAAAAGAAAAAGACTATTTCTAGTCTTATTAAAAGAATAAAATTGTTTATATTACTTCTTTAAATTCTATTTCAGGATATTTGCTTAATAATAATTTTATTTTTAATCTATAAACTTTATCTTTTCTAGTTATCTCACTTTTAACATCTTCTACTATTAATTTGCCATCTCTTTTATATGTAAAATCTGCTATGTACTTGGTTTTAGGATATGTCTTACCATTATGTCTTATTGTATCAATTAATAAAAATGGTACTTGCATTTGTAAATCTTCTATAATGCCAACTTTTTCTAATTGTTTTAATGCTATATAATGATTTTTCTCTTTGACACTATCGAACTCATGTCCATCATAATATACTTTTTTATTTTTATATTTATTTTCTTTTTGTTTAACATCTAATCTATTTTTTAAAAACATTTGATATTGTTTTTGTGTTAATTTTATTTTAATCACCTACTATATTTTTTAATAATGGCTGATATTTATTTTTATTACTATGTACTAATCTGTGACATTCACTACATAACATAATGCAATTTTTTACATCATTTATCAATAATTTACTTTCACTTCTATAAATTATATGGTGGAGATGTAAATTTTTATAAGATCCACATAATCTACATCTACCACCATCTCTTACATATACATTTCTATATGTTTCCTTTTCAACAAATATTCTTTTTTTAGACACTTTTTTTATTAATTTTACTTTTTTATATTCTTTATATTCACACATATGGCACATATTTTCATTTATATGCCCTTTTTTGCGTAGTTTTATACAATATTGATATCTTATACCTTTATGTGTTCTAACCCTTAAAAATTGGCATTTATTCATTAAATATCACATACCTTTATTTTTGCCCATATTCTCTTTGTATTTGGCTTTCTAAAATTCTTATTTGTAATTTTATTGAATTTATATTTTCCATAGCAGTATCTCTCATTGTTTCTGCTACATCTCTTTTAAATCTTTTTTCAGCAACTTCAGGAACACCATATATAATTTGACTTATTAATGTTACTGGCATTCCTTTTTCTTGCCTTAATTTTAATGCTTCTTGTCTTAATGTAATTTTATAATCTTTTTCTGCCTCTGCTAATTCATTTCCATATTGCATTAATTTTTTCACACTATTATTTAATCTTGTTATTAATGTTTCTAATTCATTTACTAGATCCATAATTCACCTATTCTAACATATCATCTGTAATTTCTACTTGTTCCCCATATTCTGCAAATACATCATCATTTTGTATTTCTTCATTAATATCTTTTTTATTTGTAGGTTTATCTTCTTTTAAATAAAATATTATATCTGGTTCTTTTGGGTTCTTTTTTTGATTGTTTTCAAAACCTATTAAATCTAATTCTCCTAATTTTCCACTATAATATATATTTCCATTTTTACTTTGATTTTTCCAAAAACTAATTATTTTTTTCATTATATTTCCTCCTTATATTTCCATTTAAAACCATATGCTGTTGGTCTTAAATTTCTACAACACTTGCTTATTCCTTGATATTTTATATTTAATTTTTCACTTGCTTCTTTTAAACTATTCCAAGTTTTAATATAATTACCATCTAAATCATATTGATTTACTTTTATTTTTAATTTTTCTGCTACTCTATATTTCATAGTTCCATAATTAGCATTATATTTATGTGTACACCATTCTAAATTATCTACTCTATTATTTTTTTTATTTTCATCTTTATGATTTATTTCTAAATAATTGTGGGGGTTTGGTATAAATGTTAATGCTACTAATCTATGAATTGTATATAGTTTACCTTTTTTATTTTTTCTTAATATTACAAATAAATATCCTTTTCTAGTAGTCCCAAATTTTAATTTTTTTCCTTTTATATTATTTTTATAAAATGATTTAACATTTCCTAAATTACTAATTTGGTATAGCCCTTCATAATTAGGTATATCTTTCCATATTTCTTGCATTTATTCTCCTTTTTTTAATAATTCGTTTGCTTCACCATATGTTAATTCACTTATTTTTGTTTTTCCTAATTCTAACAAATAATCTTTTATCATTTGTTTATCTAATTCTTTTATTCTTTGTTTTTGTCCTTCTTGAATTTCCATATCTTGTATTGTATTTGCATCTATCATTCCACCATATTCAAATACAACTTTATTATTTTTAGCATTTACTATTACTAAGCCATCAATTTCTCTTTCTTCATTATATCTGATTTGTTTTACTCTAAATGTATCATATGTTGTTAATTTTCCATTTTTTTCAGCTGGTGTATAATTTTCTTTACTTATCCAAATAAATGGACTTGTATATAGTTCCCTACCAACTCCTGTTGCATTTACACAAGCACGTTTAAAACTATCACTTGCTTCACCTTTTTCACTTTCACTAAAGCTTTCTTTTCCGCAGTCCCATTTTGTTATCCATTGTTGTTTTTCTTCGTCCCATAAAGATACTCCACAATAAATATTTCCTTTTAATTCTTTATGTTCTCTTTGCCAGTTCATTGGACCGACTACTTCATCAAGTATGTTCATATCAACTCTTGCATCTTTGTAAAGTAATAAAGTTAAACCTTTCTCATTAATTGTGTTTATTCGACAGTCTATCTCATTTGCCTTTAACGTTCTAAATTCCATTTTTATTTCCTCCAATTCTATTTGATTATACAAAAAACACTATATAACCATACGAGATTATTAGGGTTTTGACTGTATATGCATAATCTCATATAGTTGTATAGTGCTTCTTGTCTAACCCTAATATAATTATACCATTTTTAAGCAAAAAAGTAAATGTTTTTCTATTATTCTTTCACTTCCCATTGCTTAAAAAATATAATTAAATCTTTATATATTTGTGTTTTTTTTACATACGTGTCTTTACCTTTTTTCTTATCTTCTAAATCTTGTTTGATTAATAGTGTAGTTAATTTTTCAATTATATAATCATTCATTATATCATATCCCTTAAATATTCAATTATAACTTTGTCTATATCATTATTTCTAAACCCTAGATACATAATCTGTAAATCTACTGGCATTTTTATTTTTCCATTTTCATATTTTGATATGTATTGTTTACTTTCTCCTTTGTGCATTTTTCCAATATCTTCTAATGTATAATTAGTATATTCTTTTCTTAATTTTTGCCACATTGTCATATTTATTTATCATCTCCATTTATTTTATCTATTATTTCGTTGATTTTAATAGCAAATGCAACTTCTATTGGTGAAATATTATGAAGTGAAATATCTTGATATTTATCATCAAAAAATAATGATTTTTCATCTTCACTAATAGTTATTTTTTCTATTTTATCAGGTTTTTCTATCTTTATATCATCAGTTTTTATTATTGTAGTGCCATAATTTTCTTTTTCTTCTAAATATTTATTTACTCTTTCACAAAATATTTTTTGTCCTTCTTTATTTAAACTACCATCAACATTTCTATATTCATCTAGTCCTTCTCGTAAATTAATTATTTTCATTATTACTCACCTTTGCTTTTAAGATAATCTAAATAGTCTATTATTTCATTATATTTGTTTTTTAATATATTAATATTTTTTGCTAGTTTTTCTTCATTTTCATTAAAATCACTACAAGCACATATACTTGGTAATTTTTCAGGTATTTTCTTTTCTTCTTCTAGGATTTCTACTTCATCATTTAAAGAAACGGTTAAATTACAATATTCATCTAAAATAACGCTAGTTTTACTACTATAAAAATCACCATCATATTCAAATATTATATTATCATATTTTATTTTATTTGGTGCTTTACCATCTTTAACCATTCCTAATAATTCATATATTGTTATTTTCATTTATTTACCTTCTTTCAATTCTTTTAAATAATTTAATATGTTCTCTATAAGTTCCCTACCATTTACTAATTCGTGTTCAAATAAATCTGTATAACCTAATCTTAATTCTTTTTCTAATTCATTTATTATATTATTTAATCTTTCATTTTCTTGTTCTAGGTTTGTTATGTAATCTAATATTGTATTTTTAAAAACCTCAATAGTTCTTGGTGCTTTATAATAATTCAATGCACCATTTTCTAAATTACCTAATGCTTCTAATACATTTAAAGGTATTTTATCTAATATTTCTTTTATTTCTTTTTCACTCATTTTTCTATCTCCTTTATTAATTCTTCAATAACATCTTCTTTTTTAAAATACATATCTTCTATTTGTTCCATTACTGTTTCTATTTCATTTTCATTTTCGTATGTTTCTATGTATTGTTTTAATTCTTCCCACATTTTTTTATACATTTTTATCTCCTATATATCTTTGTATCTCTTTTTATATCTATTACATCTAATTCTTTTTCTTTTAATATCATATTTTTTAAATATTTTGTTATTTCTACTTTGTCTTTATTACTTAAATCAGAATTTATTATTGTTTCTATTAATTTTGTAAATAATTCATTTTTATTTTCATTTGTCATTTATTTTTCTCCTTTCAATTCTTTTAATTTATTTAAAATGCCATCTAAACTTGCATTTTGTATTGTGTGTCCTACTATATAATGATTTAATATATAATTTTCTAATTCATCTATTATATTATTTAATCTTTCTATTTCTTTGTCTTTTTCTTGTATTTCATCAATTAAATCTTCTTTATCATATTTTGAATATTTATTTGTATATTCTATTCTTTTTAAACATTCTTGTTTATAATCACTCATTTGTTATTTCACTTCCTTACTATTTCAAAATTATTACCTAATTCTTTTAATTTTTTATTTGCTTCCCATTTATTTTTAAATATGTAAGCATCTTGTATATCTTCTACATAATGGTTATGTGTATTATCTACTTTATTTGCATAATATACTTTGCTTTCTTTATGCCTTATTATATATTGCATTTAATCATCTACCTTTTCTACTAAATCTGCTTTTATTAAGTCATATAAATCATTTAATCTTTTTTCTAATAACCATAAACCGCAACATATAAATTGTGTTTCACTAATTTCTCTTGTGTCTTTATCAAATAATAATTCCCCATAACTCCATATTTGGTCAAACTCATCATCACTCTTTTGAAATAGTCTTTCAGTTAAATCTACATTATCTTTTATCTTTAACATTATTACCTCCTATTTTCTATTTTTATGCCCTTTTTAGCTTTGTTTTCGCTATTTTAGTATAATTATACTATTTAACACTAATTAAGCTTATTTAGGCATTTCTTTCGCAATAACGAATACCATTACCATTCTCAATACATTTTCTATATATTTCGTTTGAAGCATCTTTTGTTAAATAATTTAGTATTAGTATCATTATTATGCAAAATGTTAATGTTGCTATTAAAACTATCTTTAACATTTTATCTTTTCTCATTTCTTTTTTTCTTTGTCTTTCTCTTTGTATTATTCTTTCTCTATTACTTTTAAAATCTATTTCTTTCATTTCTATTCCCCTCTTATCTAAATACTACATCTATTATTTCATCTAAACTTTGTTCATATTCTATTCTATTTTCTTCTATATCTTCCATTATCTCATCATAACCCCAATTTTCAGGTACTTCTGTTTCAAAGTCATAAGCAACATATAATTTGCCTTTTATTATCTTTGTCTTTTCTTCTGGTGGTGTAGGATAATCATATACATTCCAACTTGTTTCCACTCCAATTCTCCTTTCTTTATCACTTTTGTGATGTTATATTAATTGTATATCTTTTTTAATTACTTGTCAATAGTTTATGTTTACTTTTTATATAAAAAAATAAAAAAAGCTAGAAAAATCTAGCTCTTATTTAATGACTAATGCTTCTATTCTTTTACTATAACCAGCAGTTCCTAATGAATATTTTTCTTCTGTTGGTACTATACTACTCCAACCTAAATCTTGTGTATGTACTTGATATGTTAAACCATTTGCAATAATTTGTATTGCCTCTATTCTTTTATTTTCTCCTGTTGTGCCTATTATTGTTTTTTTATTTATTTTTCCATAATCTACCCAACCTAATGTTTCTATATGTGCCTTTACATATATTTCATATTCTGGTGCATCAATTTGTATTGCTTCAAGTCTTTTTCCCTCACCAGTTGTTCCACATACATTGTCTTGCCATTTGCTCCAACCTATATCTTGTATGTGTCCTCTTAATTTAATTTTTTTGTTTGGTGTAATTCCTTTTAATCTAAATGCTCTACCACTACCTAAATTTAATATACCTATCCTTGTTGCTCCATGTGGGTTTTCTCCTGTACCATCATTTTGTGTTAAATACCAACAATTTGCACCGTCAAAATTATCAAATATAGCAATATGTCCTATTTCCCATATCATTATATCTCCTTTAATCATTTGATTTGTAGGTACTTCATCAAAGTATTGTAAAACATCATTAATTTTAGGTGGATATAATAAATTATTTACATAACCACAGCCAGCTAATACCCATTCAGGTACTCCTAAATAGTTTGTAACATAATATTGTACTAAGTCCCAACACTGATTATTGCCAATTACTTTTCCTAATGTTGCTTGTTTACATTGTTCTTCTTTACTTGCATATTCTGATACTGTCATAATTTCAGCTCCTTTTATTTATTATAACATATAGCAAAAGAATAAGGCAAATTTACCCTATTCCTTTACTTCTTCAACATATAATTTTGGTATGTCTTTTTCTTTTATTTGTTCTGCTAAAAATATCATTTCAGCATAATAAGGAAAATGTCCAGGCACAATTTCACCAGTTTCTGGGTCAACGTGTTCTGGTACATATACATCATCAACAGAACGTATATGTTTTCCTTCATCTGCTAAAAGTAATCTTAAATCTCCTCTTTTAATTAATTCCATATTATTTTTCTCCTTTCTTTATAAATATTTAGCATTATAACCTTTTATTGTATTTGCTCTTTTGTTAGCCACTCTACCAACACTTCCTTTTTTAACTCCTAAATAATTACAAGCATCTATCTCCTTTTTAAATTCTTTGTAAAAGCCATTTTTAAATATTGCTACTGGTTTAGAACGTTTTTCAACACTATTTTTAATAGCCTTATCTTTACTTTTTCTTAAATTTTCAATTGCTTGTTCAATTATTTTTGGTGTATGGCAATCTCTCATAAATTGTTGCATTGTTTTTTCACTTACTTTTCTTAAACCAAGTCTATATGCTTCTTTGTTATTATGAGAGATTGAACACCATTCTAAATTGTCTAATGAGTTATTTAATTTGTTTCCGTCTATGTGGTTTATGCAAGGATAATTGTTAGGATTTTCAACAAAAGTTTCCATTAATAATCTGTGATATGGTCTTGTTTTAACAATTCCATCAGCATTTTTTAATGAATATTTTAAATATCCTTCATTTATTGAACCTTTTAATACTTTTCTTTTTATAATACTATATATTTTTTGTGTATCTTTGTTGATTAAATGTGTTTTTTCATAATTTTTTAAAGGTACAAATCCTTTTAAATCTTCCTTCATTATATCACCCAATATAAGTATATCATATATTTTTTATATATGCAACTTATAAAGGATAACTATATAATTACGAAATAGACCACCCTTTTGAGGTACCCGTGCTAATCTCTTCTGCTGTTAATTTTGCTAAATTTGTAGCTCCTAAATTAAGTGTTTGAATATTACAACCAGCAGTAGCTATATCATATAATTTATTTATTACATTCATTAAACTATCATGTGTAATTAATGATGATGCTGATAAATCTAATGTATAACTAGAATAATTTGCTTGTTTAGTTGTGTCATAACCTTTTCCTAAATCTTTAAAACCACCTAAATTAGTTAATTTTGAACAACCAAAAAATGTATAACCAATATCGTAAACATTTGAACAATCTAATTCAACAACTGTTTCTAATTTACTGCAATAATTAAATGTTTGATATAAATTTGTTGCACTTCTTGTATCAATGTCAACTGATTTTAATTCTGTACAACTTGAAAACAAACCTTGAAAATTAGTAACATTTATTGTATTTAAATGTGGTACTGTTGTTAAATAACTACATTGCATAAATTTATTATCTGAATATATAAGATTTTCCCAGTTAGCTTCAATAATAGCTTGTGGTAGTGTTGTAAATAGTGAGCCTCTAAATTTAATTCCTGTTGTTACATCTAATTGTGCATTAGATGGTACATTAGTTGTTACACTAACTGTTCCTAGTCCATCATATCCATTATCTGCTTCTATTGTTGTTGTTGTATTACTATCAATTGTTACACTTTTATCTTGTAGATTTGGTGTTACATTTACATTTGCACTTGCATAGTCTTTTACATTTGTTGTTCCATTATTT
>Ga0265300_10000551_pt1 | contig 39268 bp, 32 predicted proteins | sample AusTroGonzalo_MG_FD_193482 | JGI IMG/M metagenome (GOLD analysis project Ga0265300, IMG submission 193482) | Bovine rumen microbial communities from tropical cattle in Woodstock, Queensland, Australia - Gonzalo_03 | ecosystem: Host-associated > Mammals > Digestive system > Stomach > Rumen ...
TATCAGCAAATGGACAGGATCGAGTGCATTGGATGTAAAAGAGATGGAGACGGTGCCTGCATACAGCCGAAACGTATTTCAGCATTCTCAATGTGATTCCGAGTTAGAGAACTGGAATAAAAACGGTGATGATTATTATTGGGGGCGTGATGGTAAGACTAAGAATTATGCCGAGGCGGTAAAATGGTACCGAATGGCGGCTGAGCAAGGTCATGCCGAAGCTCAATTCAACTTAGGTTACTGTTACGATCTTGGCAAAGGTCTCGTTCAAGATGGAGCCAAAGGCTTGAAGTGGTATCGTAAGGCGGCAGAACAAGAATTTACCATAGCACAATATAAATTGGGAATACGATATTCGCTTGGATTCACAAAACGAAAAACGGAGTGCATAAAATGGCTTCACAAGGCGGCTGAGCACGGCCTTATAGTTGCTCAATACTTTTTGGCTTCCTGCTACCAGCATGGTGAAGGAGTCGTTCAGAATCATACAGAATCAGCAAAATGGTATCGTATAGCAGCAGAGCAGGGCTATGCAAAAGCTCAATACCAGTTGGGAGTTTGTTATTCCACAGGATTGGGCGTTACGGAAGATCGTACCGAGGCTGTTAAATGGTATAAAATGGCTGCAGGCCAGAAGGATGTTATGGCTCAAATTGTGTTTGGGAACTTTTTTATCACGGGATTTGATATTACTAAGGATGAAACTGAGGCTATTAAGTGGTACCACCAATATGCAGAATCTCAAGGAAATATAGCGGCTCTATACAGCTTGGGAAACAGTTATGAGTATGGTTACGGCGTTATGAAGAACTTGAATGAAGCCATTAGGTGGTATCGCATGGCTGCAGAACAAGGACACCGTGATGCTAAGAAAGCATTGGACAGATTAAAAACAATGGGATATCAGTAATCGTAATAATTCTTTTTTCAAATTGTAGCTTGAATAAATATGAAGAATCGTTATATAGTAATAATACTCCTAACTCTCATTGCATTATCAGCAAAAGCACAAAACAAGGAGGTCCTAAATGTTTGGATGACTGACGGAACAAAGTCATCTGTATTGCTCGACTATCACCCAACAGTGGTTTTTAATTTAAGTCAACTGATTATTAAATCCGATAATCAAACAATTGAAATCCCTTACGACCAAATATCCTATTTCACATACTCTGAAAATGAAGAATCATCAATATCTGATGTAGAAATTGGGGGTGAAAACAAAAATGAATTATGGTTATTCTCAGAACCATTAACCACGGATAATTTTACTGTATACACGGTAGACGGACAGAAGATATTCATGAATTTATATCAGAAAGGCGGGATGCAAATTTTAAATTTGGCATCGTTGGCAAGTGGTATTTACATAATAAAGGTCAATAACAAGTCCTATAAAATTACAAAAAGATGAGGAACTATCTAAAATACATAGGATTCTTGATTGGGGCTATTTTAACAAAGTCTGCTTATGCTCAGAAATCTCTTCTGTTCTTCCCGAATGGTGGAGAGAGTATTCTATATACCAACGTTGATAGTCTTTCGCACGACAACAATGAAAAAGGAAGACCCGTTAACAAGATTCATTCAAATGGAAGAGTATATCAAATCACAGTGGATGATTTGGACAGCATAACAATAGACCATACTCAAAAATTTAGAAATTGGCAGGAGATCATAAACTATCCCACAAGAAGGGAGATAGAAGATTATAATAAAAGCAGCAAAAGCAGATCTCCCTATCTTTGCGCATGGCTCGATACAAATATTGAAGGGAACTTCTCGCAATTTGCCATTGACTTTAAGGCAGACTACTTGCCTTCAGGAACATATTGTAGCCTCGCTAATTTCTATCTTAATTATGGTAGCCTAAAAGAGGAAGATTGCAAAATAAGTAGAGATACGCAAATCTCTGGATATGCTGGATTCCAACGGCAACAAAACGGTGATGTATACAATAGCATATTGTCTTTATGGAATGTCTACTGTGAATACAGCAATGGTATCAAAGATACCATAAAAGCGAAACTAATTTTGCCTGAAGGTGAGGAAGCAATACCATTCTCGCATGAAGGGAATGGGGTGAGTTATAGGTCGGACTTTCGTTGGAAACCGAGGAGATGGTACCGTTTGCTTTTACAATGTGGAAAATCATCGGTAACAGGAAATACGACATTAGAACAATGGGCATACGACTTATCGGAAAAGATATGGAATAAGATTTGTGTCTTTGACTTAGGGGCTCCAGATATTACCTTTCAAGGAAAAACAGCCGTATTTTTAGAGAACTTCCAAACAGAGACTTCTGGAGAGATACGGACTCTGGAATTCAAGAATGCACGAGTTTTTAGTCGGGAAACAAATCAATGGGTCAATATTGAATCTGCATATATTAGTCAGAATTCCAATTACCCTGGAAGTTATCAATATGGTGCGGATGAAACAACGTTTTGGATGATTACATGTGGTGTACCTGGTTGCGCCAGCCCTCAAGATGCGATAAAAGTCTCAGTAAGAAACGAAGAAAGTGGAAGTCCGTATTAAAATTCTGCCGATTTTTAATAAATAATTATAATCAGACAAATTAAACAAAGAAATTATGAAATACGACATTTTTATATCCTGCAAAAGTGATGATTACCAAATAGGTAGACAAGTTTATGAATATTTGATTGAGCAACCTCACTTTGACAAAAGAATTTTTCTTGCCGATAAAGAATTGCGCAAATTAGGTATTGCCGATTATGGGAAAGCCATTGACGAGGCATTGGACTCAGCTACACATATGATAGTAGTGTGCTCTAATCCTGAGTTCTTGGACAAAGACAGATCTCCATATGTCTATTCAGAATGGCATACATTTACAGAAGAGATACGAAGTGGACGTAAGAAAGGTAACATCATGACAATACTCACAAATAATGTCAAAATTAAAGATTTACCTATTGCGTTAAGGAATAGTCAATCGTTCCCATTATCAGACTATAGCACCATTCTTACTTATCTCGATCATGGTTTCTTAGCCTCTCATCAAACTGTTTCAGAAGTAGAAATACATATTGACACAGATTCTGATTGCAGGGTTCTTCGTTTCCATAAAGAAATACTTGTCGCAAAAGCTGGTGAGGATAATGTGATAAGTCTAAGACCTGGAAAGCATAAGCTAGAATTCGTTTCCATTGAAAATGAAAATGTAAAGATAACCGAGATTATCGAGGTAAATAATGGTGTTTATTCAGATTTCCTTGAAATAGCTCTCGAGGATGCAATTCTTAATTATCAAGATCAAGAATATACAGAAAGGCAGAACAAAGAGAATAAGAAAAAGGAAAGATTTGCTAAAAGTATTATCGATGATATGGTTTTAGTAAAAGGCGGATCTTTTACAATGGGAGCGACTAAAGAACAGGGGCCAGGATGCGATAAAGATGAAATTCCTCATGAAGTCACGTTATACTCGTTTTATATTGGCAAATTTGAAGTTACCCAAAAACTTTGGGAATCTGTCACAGGCAATTCCCCATCCATTCATAAAGGGGCTGAGTATCCTGTTGAAAATGTTTCATGGAATGATTGCCATATGTTTATTAGTAAGTTAAATGAAAAGTCTGGAAGGAATTTCCGTCTTCCTACAGAGGCTGAATGGGAGTATGCAGCCAAAGGAGGGCAGTTAAGCAAGCATTACAAATTTGCTGGTGGAAATAATATCAATGACGTTGCTTGGTGTGATGATAACAGTGGGAGTATGCCACATCCCGTTGGAACAAAACTTGCAAATGAGCTAGGCATTCATGATATGAGCGGCAACGTTTGGGAGTGGTGTGAGGACCTCTATGGTTCATATGGGAAAACCCCTTGTTCAAATCCACATGGACCATCTAATGGCACTGAACACATTTTTAGAGGAGGCAGCTGGGATTATTATGCTCGTTTCTGCCGAGTAACCTTTAGACGATGTGCTAAGCCAGATTTTCACTTTTGTAATTTAGGATTAAGATTAGCACTCGATGCACAGGAGGAATAGATTCTATAGCATTTTTTCAAATACATAGAATACCCCTCTATCACAGAGGCATTCGCCAAGAATATTGAATCCGTATTTCTTATAGATATGGATTGCAGTTTCGTTGGTGGAAAACACATCTACCCTAACACTTTCATATCCCAGCGTTTTTGCAATTTCAAGAAATCGCATAATAACGATTTGTCCATACCCTTTCCCTTGATATGTTGGATCAATGCAAAGCCTATGAAAAAAAACCCATGTGTCAGATTTGTTAATCCATTGAATGTGTCCATGCACATCATCTTCACATTTTGAATTGAACACAAAAAAACCTACGACGCCCTCATCATCTTTAATCAAATGCATATGCCTGCCTTCAATATCACCAAGCAGTTTTGATTCGTTAGGGTAGTTTTCATCCCATTGGAAAACTCCTTCTTCATACGAGCGATTTTTCGCTCGTTGCATCATTTGAAAGACCATATCAAAATCTTTCTTTTGGGCAATAGAAAAATGGATGTTCATTCTGGGTATACAAATCTATGCTGTGATAATGCGTCTAAATACTTTCTTGCATAATACTTGGCCATGGCCAAATTTTGATCACGATAGTTACCACATTGTTCTGGTGTTGCACCTGGTATTTCTCCCTCAAAATCTATTATAAATTGAATCATTTCCTCAACTAAGGTGAAAACAGACTCAGAGTTATAGTCACCAGCAATAATAAAGTAAAAGCCCGTCCTGCAGCCCATTGGACCAAAATATACTATCTCCTCCTTTGATTTACTGTTCCTTAGAAAGGTTGCGCCCAAATGTTCTATTGTATGTATAGCAGGGACATCCATAACAGGTTCAATGTTTGGCGCTGTAAAACGCAAATCGAATGTAGTTATCGTCTCTTTACCTACTCTATCTTTCCTTGACACATACAGCCCAGGAAGTAACTTCAAATGGTTTACCCTAAAGCTTGCTATTAATTCCATAAAATTCCATTTAAATTTTATTGCAAAGTTACTAAAAAAACACATAATTCCAAAATAATTATCTGCTTATTTTGAACTTTTTATCTATTTTATTGATATATCTCCTAGAAAATGATGTAATGACATTCAAAAATGCGAATAATAGAGATAGATAGTACAGACTAATAGAAGGTATATCGGTAGCAAAATTGTACTGTTGCGGAATGGATTTGTTGAATTTCACACAAATTTTACTAAAAAATAATCCAATACTCCAAGATTTGGTGAAATAATGATTAACTTTGTGGCAAATTGCTTAATATAGCGACATTTAGCTAAAAAAGAAATGCATCACTAATATGGAACAAGAAAAAGAGTATTTTGCATTTATAAGTTACAAACGTGAAGACGAGAGTTGGGCAAAATGGTTGCGGAACAGGCTGGAGCACTATCAGATACCCAAATCTTTTCTCAAATATAATAAAAAGTTCCCACGTTCACTACGTCCAATATTTACAGATGTAAATGACTTGGTGGCAGGTAATCTTTCAGAAATGCTATATGATTCTTTGATAAATTCAAAGTACTTAATCGTCATATGTTCACCTCGAGCTGCCCAATCTGCATGGGTTAACAAAGAAGTAGAAACTTTTATTGAGCAGGGGCGACATGAGAAAATTATACCATTTATTGTTGAGGGGATGCCATTTTCTAAAATTCCAAATGAGGAGTGCTTTCCTCCCGCATTACGTAATTTGCCGTATGAACAAGAACCACTTGGCGTAAGCGTACAAGAACTTGGACGAGATGGTGCATTAATTAGGGTTATTGCACGTATGTTAGAGCTCAATTATGATTTGTTATGGTCTAAATATAATAAAGAAAGATTGTTAAGTCCCATAAGGTTTCTTTCTATTCCATTTTCATTTTTTGCTAAATTATTTAATAAATCGGTAGAAACTGCTATAGAAGAATATCTACCCCAAAAAGATAATACTGACATTTTTATTAGTTATAGAAGGATTGACGGACGTGATGTAGCAAGAACTATAGAACAAGCATTGAAATTTGCTAACTATAAGAATGTTTTCTTTGACTATACGTCGATTCAAGACGGAAACTTTAACTTGAAAATATTGGATGCTATATATTCTTGCAAAGATTTCATACTAGTGCTAAGTCCTATGGCAATGAAGAGATGTTCCAAGAAAGGTGATTGGGTCGCTAGAGAAATAAGAACAGCGTTGAAATATAAGTCGCACATTATTCCTGTAGTAATAGAAGATTCTAAAGGAAGTACAGTATGGAGTTGGCCTCGAAATCTCCCAAAAGATATGGAGGAATTAAAAAATATTGAGCAGCTACCCTTTCAGATGGGTACATACTTTCCTGATGCAATGAGGAATTTAATCAATCGTTTGAATTCTTCAAAGAAAAGTGCAGAGATATCTACTATAGAGAATCTTGAGATTCCTGATTTGGTTTTTTTGAAGGTAAAATGTCCTGTACAATGCAAGATTTATGTTGATGATGAGTTGCATATTGATACTCTTGCAAAGGACAAATTAAAAAAGATCCCCTTAAAGAAAGGAGAATACTTAATTAGAATAGATACAATTGACAATAAAGTAATATATAAAGAAAGAAAGTTGATATTACGAGAAGACAAACTGCTTAGTAATGACGATTTTGCTTTAATCGAAAAAAGGGAGATTTGAACATTAATTTGTTATGAATGCATTAGTTATTTTGTTTGTAGCAACACTTCCATCCATTCTGTTATGGTTATATATATGGAAGAAAGATACACAGAAAGAGCCGACTTCTTGGTTGGTTAAGGCTGTGCTATGGGGAGTCGCGATTTGCATCCCTGTCGCCATTGTAGAAAGCGGAATCGAAACATTGCTGTTCGGTTTGGAAGGTAAACCTTCTAGTCTTTGGGGCACGACAACGCTAGCATTTATTGTAGCTGCTTTGCCAGAAGAGACGTTCAAATTGTTCGCACTTTGGATGGTGTTACGAAAGAATCCACATTTTGATGAGCACTTTGATGGTATCGTATATGCCGTTTGTGTTGGATTAGGATTTGCCGCATTCGAGAACATCGGTTATGTGTTTAGTGAGGAAAATTGGCTTCCCATTGCTGTTATTCGGGCATTGTTGGCTGTACCCGGGCATTATGCCTTTGCTATACTGATGGGCTATTACTATTCAGTATATCATTTTGTTGATCACTCGCCAAGGATTGCTGCATGCGTCCTCATCGCTCCAGTAGTTGCACATGGAGTTTATGACGCTATTGCAATGAGTGGTATGATCAATCAGTATATTGGAGGACTGAGTTTCTTCGTCCTTATCTACTTCTGTATTAAGATGCATAAGGCTGCTAAGACGAAAGTGTTGGCTTTGATTGAGAAGGATGAGGATAGATATCAACATAACGTTTAGAAAAGAAATCTTTAATACATTATGATGCAATATGAACTGATTTTGGTCTTTTTAATCATTTTTTTACTTTCTGACGATGATAAGTCACAAATTTTGTGTAACTTTACAGCCAATTATTCTATAAGTCAGATATGAAACAGCTTGTTTTTATACATCCTGAGGATACTGCTGCACTAATACAAATGGAAAGTATTCCTGATTATGCAGCTATGGTCAAGTTTTCTATAAGTAAAGTAGATGAAATGGTTTTTAATTATTTAAGCAACAATTAGAATATGGCTAGAGCATTATTATTAGAACAATCCACGTCCGACACATATAAAGAAGAAGGTTTTAGCGCATTTGTAGATGAAGTTGTAAAAGAAAACGTCTTATTGGTTGTCGGTAAGGCTTTTGAACTCAACAATAAAGAGTATGAGGATTGTAAGTATTGCAATGACACAAACGACTCCATTTATGGCTGGTTCCTGAAAGAATTGAATAAAACATATTCTACCGATGCCATTAGTTATTCTGATCTTGCTAAAGATAAGAGATTCGTAAGAAAAGATGACAATGAACAATGCGTTATTCATACCGAATTGGCAAAAGCAATAAAAAAAGCCAATTTCACAATTAACGATGTTTCTCCTCAATTGAAGAAATTATTGAGAACAGGATTCTTCAAATTTGTATTTACGACATCATTTGATCCATTAGTTGAAATCGCCATGAGAGAGCAATGGGGAGATATCAGAGTAAAGAATATATACGATGAAGACACTGAAAACCAAGATATAGAAAACGAAAGGGATTTAAGCATTCCGACACTATATTATTTGTTTGGAAAAGCAGAGAAAAACAAGTTCGTTGCAACAGATATCGATGCATTAGATGCAGTAAGGAGGTGGCTCCAAAGAAGTTCCCAATCCACATTGTTAAAAGAAACATCTCGGAGATATATCTTAACTTTAGGGTGTGACCACGATGATTGGCTGTTTAGAATAATATGGTTTATCTTAAAGGGTGAAGCTAACAATCTGAAAGATGGGTATGTCGCACAGTATTCAAACAACAAAGAATTAGAAAGATTTCTTATTCGAAACAAGATATTAATTGACAACGATTCAACCAAAGTCGTGGATGCTTTGGTGACGGAACTTGAAAAAAGGGAGGAAGCCAATAGATGGAAAAATCCTAATCATTGTGATGTTTTCATTTCATATTCTCGCAAAGATAGACAAATTGCAGATGATTTATACGAATCGCTTAAACAAAAAGGGCTGGATGTTTGGTATGACAGGATTAACCTTGCAGGAAGGGGTGATAAGTATATGGCAAAAATACTAAATGCAATACAAAACTGCAAAGTTTTTATTCCAGTTCTAACTTCTACAATTACAAAACAAGTCGGTGTGGAGCATCCATACAGGCAAGAGTGGAAATATGCCATTAAACGACACACTAATTTGGGCAGACGAGATTTTTGCGTACCATTTGTTGAAGAGCAATATGATATAAACAAGAATTGGTACGACGATGGACTACCTGAGGAGTTCCCGGATATGGACTGCTCGTTCTTTGATGGGGATGACGTGGATTTCGAAGAGTTTGCAAAAAAGGTACAGAACATATTGATAAACCTATAAAGTCATATATTATGCCAATATATAAAGATAACCCATGGAATGAATTGAATCCATATAGCGAAGGACAGCCAATATATGGGCGTAATCAGATTATATCAAAACTGGTTGATGCTATTTATACTAATTTACAAACTATATTATATGGCAAGTCCGGAATAGGTAAAACATCGTTATTACAAGCAGGTTGCTTTCCTGAGTTGAGAAAGAAACATTTCTTTCCAATAATCATTCGCCCAGGAATTATGGAAAGTAGTAATAATTATGCCATGACGGTTAAAAATATTATATGCGACTCCGCAAAAGAGGTTATACCAGGAATTAAGCCATCGCTTCACTCTGTCGATGTTGGAAGCGGTATCTTTACAGAGAATTTGTTATGTCAGTTCTTGTATAGCACCAAATTTTTAGACGACAGAGGTAATATCTATATACCTATATTGATATTTGACCAGTTTGAGGAATTCCTAAATAACAAAAAGATATATGCGACTGCGTTAAGCTTTGTCAAGGAACTATACGTGCTTCTAGACAATACTATTCCCATCCCATCAGGTTTTTTGGATTACTCAAATTACAGGATGGTTTTTGCTCTTAGGGAGGATTATCTCTATTGCTTGGAAGATATTGTGGACCATTACAATCTAGATGAATTACGATTCAATAGACACAGAATAACTGCTCTTACTGACAAGCAAGCACAAAGCGTAATTGAAAAAACATTCCGTAGTACCATAAATGACATTTCGTCTGATGACTTGACGAGTATCGCAAACATTATTATTCCTGCAGCAAAAGGTCATAATCAAGATGCTGATATTCGCACTCCTATTTTATCCTTATTAGGGTCTTTAACCTATAAACATCTGACGACAGGTAAAGCAATAAGCTCAATTAATTTAGAACATGAGGTGTATCTCTATTACGATGATATAATGGCAGGTATCCCTTTGACTGTAAGATCTTATTTGGAAGAAAAACTCATAACTGAAGATGGACGAAGAGACTCTGTTGATTACGAATCAGCGCTTCGAACAGAGAGGATCAATGAAGAACAAATAGAATTCTTAGTTAAAGATAAAAAAATTCTCAGAATAGTAGAAGCAGGTTCTGAGGAAAAAAGAATAGAGTTCTCTCATGATACTGTATGTAAAGCTCTGAAACCTGTAATAGAAATGCGAAATAGCTTCTATGAGAAAGGATTTGAATTGAATCTCAGCAGCTTCGATAATAAAGAAAAACAACCAGAGATAGTTAGTTTCATAAGCTATGCAGCAGATTTAGGCCATATAGAGGCACATAATTTGCTAGAAAGATTATATATAGAAAAAGTTAATGGAACAAATGAGGATAAAGAATTCAGATCTAATAACCCAAAGAAAGACAGATTGTCCATTTTATTAAGCGGAGGCAATTGGCCTCTCTCATCAAAAACCGTAAAAAGTCGTAAAGAAGAAGTGGCAGATGTCTTTTTGAGTTATTCGAGACAAGATTTGGGTATAGCTCAAAAACTATCTGAAGAACTACAATCAATTGGTTGCAAAGTTTGGATGGATGTATCTGGTATAGAAAGTGGTGAGAAATTCATGGATTCTATCGTAGATGCAATTAAATCATCAAAGATTTTTCTGTTCTTAGCGTCTTCCAACTCTTACCATTCGCAATTCGCAATTAGAGAATTGCAATTTGCGGAGCATATGAAGATAAGAACTGTTATAATAATGATAGACAATTCTCCCATGCCAGGAGAATTCACCCTCATGTATGGTCATAAAGATACTATTAACATAAATAACGAAGTTCAAAAAAATAAGCTTTTCAAAGATTTGAAGAGGTATGTTGATGATAATCTAAGTACTGATAAATATAACGGACTAGAATATACGAAGATTATGATTGGCGATTATCAAATTGTGATGATACGCGTTGAAGGAGGCTCATTTAATATGGGGGCAACTCTTCAACAAGGAGGGGAAAATGAAGACGAAAGAACTGTTCATAGTGTACGATTAGATTCTTATTACATGGCCCAAATACCTGTTACACAAGAGCTTTGGCAAGCTGTGATGGGGGCAAAAGATCAAAAGTGGCAGAGTGCAAATAATGACCAAAACAAAAATCTACCTGTAGTAAATGTGAACTGGAATGAATGCGTACTTTTCGTTGAAAAACTAAATGCTTTAACAGGTAGAGAGTTTAGGCTTCCAACAGAAGCAGAATGGGAATATGCAGCAAAAGGTGGCATGAACGGGCGTATGAATGGATTTAAATACAGTGGAGGCAATAACCTTTATAATGTCTCTTGGAATGAGGACAATAGCGGTGGTCAGGTTCAGAAAGTTGCACAAAAGAAACCAAACGAATTAGGAATCTATGATATGAGTGGAAATGTATGGGAATGGTGTTCCGATTGGTACGCCTCGTATCCTAAAGGACAAGTAGAAAACCCTAAAGGGCCGGATTATGGCGAAAAGAAAGTTTGCCGCGGTGGTAGTTGGGCTAGCAAAGGAAAAGAATGTAGAATTTCGATTCGAGAATCCGAATTTCCTGATGAGAGCGGTTCTGATATTGGATTTCGGCTAGTGCTATAAATAATTGAATATGATAGAAATGAACATTGGACAACTCTGCAAAGAGAAAGAGCAAGAATTGCTCGACAAGTATTTTGGTAACCTCATTAATGAAGCTGCCAAAGACTGTCCTGAGACAATCGGGGGGTATACGAAAGACCTGCCTTTAAAAATCGAGGCAGAGTATAAGGTTTATCTGGAAGAACTGTGGAAAGAATATGCCCCTAATGAACTGAAGGGCACTCCACTTGTGTTTGAGGAGCAAAAACTTCGCAAGTTGATGACAGATGATGACCGTGAGGGAGTAGATGCTGCTTTCAAGGATGCTACGGAGCAGACATTATGGGAGCGTATAACCAAGACGAACCATAAGGATGTTACGTACTATAAGGGGCTTTTGCAGGAATATACCCGTGACCTACTGATGGTGATGCGCGAAGATTTCTTAGAAGAGATAACTGGCCATCATATAAAAAATAAAGCTTTTGAGGATGATTGATGATAGACTCAGTGCCATTATTGGCTCTATGTTAAAGTAATCATTCCATTTATACAAGAAAAAATGAACAAAGCAAAGTACACGCCGCAGCCTATTGACACAACGGATGTTAAGCTGCCAGAAGAATTAGAACAGTTGGTAGAGCAGATGTCGAAGAACGTACATGAGGTATGGGCAGAAACTCGTATCAAGCAGGGATGGAAGTATGGTGAGCAACGCAATGATGAGTTGAAAACTCACCCATGCCTTGTTCCATACGAAGATCTTCCTGAAGAAGAAAAAGAGTACGACCGGAATACCAGTATCGGTACGTTGAAACTGATCATGAAACTTGGCTTCAAGGTAATCCAATAAGCCTTTGGAGAATACTCGTAGTATAGCATTCCCACATATGAACATGAATCCGCTTTTGCTATTAATCAAGCAAAAGCGGATTTGTTTGTAATTCTTATGTCATACTTTCATATTTACTAATAGCCTGCAATGTCTTTTGTCGCCCTATAGCAATAAGTTTTTCTGACTTGTCAAAGTCGAAGGTTCCATAACGGTTCATCTGGATGTCAATCAGGATATCAGGATTCATTAGTTGAGCCATGAGGATAGAGTTCTGCCTGATCATCAGGGAACTTGCACGGGAAAGAACGGTGTAGTAGTTGAATTCAATATTGTCTGGTATCAGCATATCGAGAATCTTCGTCTTCAGCGATGTGTCACTTTTCTGCATGGCGGTCAGTCTGTGCATTTCATCCCATTGTGCCTTGTAGTCATGGCCGCTCACATCGACACCAACAAGAATATCTTCAGGCAGACGTTTAACGCGATTTAACGGGAGCGGATTGATGATACCGCCGTCAATCAATATCATGTCGTCACGTTGAACAGGTTCATAGAAAGAGGGTAGGGATATGCTGGCACGAATAGCTTTGAATAGGCTTCCCTTGCGGAACAATACTTCCCGGCCCGCTTTTAAGTCTGTGGCTAGAGCGCAGTAAGGAATGGGTAAATCTTCAATGTTCACATCTGGAACAAACTCCATGATGGCCTCGATGATACGAGTACCTTTGACGATATGGTTGAGTGACAGAGAGAAATCAATGAGACCCAGCATTTTCTTCCTGTCGATGGTTTTCATCCATTCACGGAACTCGTTCAGTTTTCCTGCCGCATAGACTCCACCGATAAGTGCTCCCATTGAACAACCGGCAATGGAGCTGATATGGTAGCCCTGTGCTTCGAGTTCTTCTATGGCACCGATATGTGCCAGTCCTCTTGCACCACCACTTGACAGTGCCAACGCCACATTTTTTTTCTTAACCAGTTCTGCCATCGCCTAAAAACGTTTAATCATTTGCAAATATAGTGATAATTGCTGAATTAGAGTTATTATTGACTCCAAATTTACATTACTTTAATGGAAAAAAGAAGAAATGACTGCATTCTACAGCCACTCCTTCTTAAAAGTGAGCCACGAAAAATCCTCTATATGAGGGCCATCGTGCCAATAGTCGAAGAAGTCTTGTGAGCATGGAGGGAGGTTGTCGCCTTGGGCATCACGAAATATCTGTTCAGTTTCCTGTTCAGCCTTGAACTCCATCATTTTCTCTTCCCATTCACCAATCAACTCATCGTAGTAGCCATCAAACTTATCTGCATACAAATAATAGTAACATGTGCCAAAATAACGACTTGTTAGATACTCAATCCGCTCGTCCCACCAATCATATTCTGGAAATCCCAGTGCTCTCCAGAGTTGACTACAACGACGTTCAAGTTGTTCACACTCTGTTTCTGAAATTACATCTCTGAGACTTACCCGATTGTTGTCAAACCAGACATAGCGCCAATCGTCATAATCTTTTTCCTCAATAAGACCTGCAGTGAACAGCCAAACCTTTCGTGCCCACCAGAAATGCCCAGTCTCGGCGCATAGATCACCGATACGCATCCCTTTCATGTACTTCTGCTTGCAACTGGAGGCACAGCGTATGGGATGAATCTCACGGTTGACAATATCCTTCAGCAGTCGGGCTTCTAGGTGGGTAACAACACCATTGGGCATGCAACTGCACACCCGATAGGGAATTCTTCTTCTCATATGAATAGTTGTTTAAAATCCTATTTTTGATTTCGGACGAGGAACCTCAATGGAAACAATGTCCTCCGGAGTAATAGAAAGCAACGCAGACTTCCCACTTGACTGTTGCTTCACACATCGACCTGCATGCTGGATATAGATGCGTTCAAGTTGATTGCCTATGAAGCGGGCATTTCCCCACGTTTGAGGATCGCGAGTCTGATAGGCAGACGATAATATGCTCACATATTTTTCCCATGCCTCGGTTGTAAATGTGTAATTATACTCCTTAATGCGGAGTTTTGTGATTTCCAAAAGTTCGTCGATTGTAAAGTCTGGGAACTCAAACCTGTTGGGAAAGCGCGACTGCAATCCAGGATTGAGGTCGATAAGTTTCTGCATCGGCTCTTTGTAACCACATAGTACAACAGCAATGTCACGCTGTGATTCATCTGCAAGGATATTCATCAGCAATGGAATTACCATTTTTCCTGGGTCATGTGGGTTTGAACTGTTCAACAGATAAGCTTCGTCTATCATCAGTACACCGCCTTTTGCCATATCAATGACCTGACGTGTGGAGCGTTCTTCGTCTCCCCATAGTGTACCTATGAACGTACTACGGTCGCAAATAATGACGTGTCCTTTCGACAAAGCCCCAGCTTGTCGGAGCAGGGAACCATAAATCTTACAGACAGTTGTTTTTCCCGTACCTGGGCGGCCTAGGAACAAGCTGTGTAATGACACTTTATGTTGTTTGACTGTAGGACATAATTCACGCATCATCTTATTGTAGCTTGTCAGTTTAACCAGTTCATCCATGCGTTGCTTAATCTCACTACAGCCAACGAGTTTATCGAGTTCTTCGCGAGGATTTTCAATCGGACGCAAAATCTCGACCTTAACGCTGAGATTCTGATTCTGCACAATCTCACCACTAGGGAAATATGTGTCATCATTAGAAGTCGTGTCATCTTCTGTTATTTCCGAATTGCTCTCATCAGAACTGTATTCAGGATCGGTTCCTTGATCTTCTTCTAAATCCTTTTCAGAAGAGCCCTTGCCTTCGTTATTGACAAATTCGTTGAGCAATCTCTCGAATTCGTCATCATCCGATTCTGACTCTTCCGTCGAATCCTCTTCTTCCGTGAGCGATATAGGGGTGACGGGACTTTCTGTTTCCAATGCATGTAGTGGCGTTTCATTCAAAGCGTACACGTAGGACTTACAGTCCAGACCTTCATCTTCATTCACCCGTATCTTACGATACTTTAGTCTCTTCATATAATCTATGATCGTGACATTGTTGGAATCCCACATATCATAAAGTTCGTAAGCATTGGTAATGTCAGCCTCTGTTATCAGCAGACCATATACAGGTATCATGAGCCGGTTGTTGATAGCACGAACAGTCTGCGCCAGTTTCCAGACTTTACTGACACGTGGTTCATGGCCATCACTTAGAATAAGGGGACTGAGTGTTTCTGATTCTTCGTATGTCTGTTCTTCGCAATGACCGCAGCAGTCAAGACAAACTACGACCATACACGAATTGTCGCAATACAGATAAACGTCGAAGTCTGTCAAAAATGGGGGTAAACCCTTCAGGTGAGAGGAAAAGACGGCATAATTCACCGCCATAGCATCTAAGTGTTTCCAGAAAGTTGTTTGTGTCTGTTTCTTGAAATCGTCAATGAGTCTATATTCTTTCCGCATAATCTACATAATTCTAATCACTATAAAATAAAAAAGGTGTAAATCCCTTGATCTAGGGCACAAGAGTTTATAGGCAAATGCTTCTGCACCAACCTATGGAATTATAGGGTATTCCATTCAGAGAATACACTATCACAATCCCCGACTATTGTAGCAATATGTCAAAGAACGCACAAAACGACAAGATACAATCCTCCTGTCGATTCTCAGATTCAGTTCTTTACTTCATCATTGAACCGCTCGATACTTGACTGTTTCCTTTGTCATCATGTTCATTCTTGCTACAATTTTAAAATGTGATTTGTGATAGAATTATGTAATTCGGCCACAAAAGTAGCTAAAAATCTCGTTCCCCCCAAATGTTTTTGGAAAAAATTTGAGGACTCTAAAAATTTAGTTTCTCAGGTGATAGAAAGTGGGAATTTGAAGGCTCTCTAATTTATGGCGGATAAAATACCTAAGCGATAATTATGAAGAATAACAAGAAGAAAGAGATGGAAGAACGTGATATATTTATTGCGATGATGGAAGAGCATCCTGAGCTGTTTTACGACACTAGTGAATTGGAAGGTATGGAAGATAATGAGGTGACACAGAAACCTCTAAATGAATGGATAGAAGAGTTTGTGGAGAAGAATTGTTCAGAGAAGTGAACGATATGAAAGATGGTATTATTGGTAATATCGTTACGGTAACAGTTGATAGGCCAAAAGGAAGCCGCCATCCCGTTTACAAAGATTTGTGCTATCCTATAAACTATGGATATATAGACAGGGTAATGGCTCCAGATGGGGAAGAACAAGATGCCTACATTATTGGAATAGATGAACCTGTCAAGAAGTTTACGGGAAAGGTTGTAGCCATCATTCACAGAAAGGACGACATAGAAGACAAATGGGTAGTATGTCCTGAAAATATGACATATACAAAGTCAGAAATCGGCAGTTTGGTATATTTCCAAGAACAGTTTTTTGATTATGAGGTAATTGTGGCATCAGAAACACTTCACATGTGATATATTTGAGGCGTTTTTCACCTCTATAATATTAAAAAGAGTGAGTAAATGCCATTTTTATGGTCAAAAAGTAACTTTTTTGCAAGAAAATTGCTATCTTTGCACAAATATATATGCCTAAGATGATTTTTGTTACTTACCTATTAGTAATAATAGCGGCAATTTTTGCCTTGCTTTTGGTGTTTCTGTTCATCCAGTTATACCAAATCAGTAAGTTGCGTGACAGTATTAAAGATCTGAAAGTGACCATCGAGAAAATAAAAGCAGAATCTCTGACACCATCAAATCAGCAGGAATCGCCCAAGGCAAATGTGACAGTTGTTCAGGGACCTTCTACTTCCAAACATGGTTATCATGCTACATCACAGCATGAAAATGAGCCTGCCAAACAACAAAAGCGTGATTCTCCCAAGAAACAGGATGTACTAAATGCTATCATGAAAAGAAGGGAAGTGGAGGAAGGTGATTTGCCAATGGTCATGAAAGAACTCTCTTCTCACTTTTCACATTATCCTTCCGGGCATTGGGCTGAGGACCTGAGTGATCACAGCTACTATCGACTTCTTGACCTGCGCAAGGAACCGTCAACCCGTGTTGTTGTCATTGGTGATATCCATTGTGACTACTATTCTCTTTCTGCAATCCTTCTGAAATTATCTATTGCACAATACGATTATTTCGGAAAGGCTTATTTCGTATTTCTTGGTGACTACCTTGACAGAGGGGCATGCTTGTTTGAACCGTTGTTACTGTTGAAAGATCTTAAGGAGATTCTGGGTGATCGAATGATTATGCTGAAAGGTAATCACGAATCCATCTCATATGATGCCGAGAAACAAACCCTGAAAGCATTCGTCAGACCAAATGACAGTTGTGAATGCCTAAAGCAATATTGCAGCGATTCCCCGGAATTCCTGAAAGCGTTTGCCGAATATTATCGAAAACTGCCAACCTATGTCTATCTGAAGACGCAGGGGAAGAATGTACTGCTGACTCATGCTAGCATACCAAGAGACATCTTCCTCAACACCTTCAAATTCGCTGAAGAGGATGGACGTATCCAATTTGAAACCACCATTCCTGATGGAGAACGCCTTCTGAAGAGAAAGTCAATTCTAAAGGACATGATATGGGGCGACCCAAAGGATTATGACGAGAAGATGCAAGTAGAAGGACGCTTTGAATTCGGACGTAAGCAGTTTAAAAGATTCTATGTCCGCAACCACATTGACCTGATTATGCGTAGCCATGAAGAAGCCTCTTTAGGCTACAAGTCATTTTTCAACAATCGGGTATTCACCATCTTTTCGACAGGAGGAGATAAGAATCCACAGACGGGGTATCCTGAGGCTGAACCGGCCTTCGCCATCATCAGCGGAAATGATTTAACAATAGAAAACAGTTTCCTGTATCAATGCCTCGAAGGTGGAAACCGGTGGGCAGTCAATCTGTTCTCCCATCAAAAGTATTATGGTAGGGAAGCAGCAGGCTTTCAGCTTTCAGAAGAATTTGTCTGCAACGCAGAGGAAAGGGAAAAGCAGAAGAAAGCCTTTAAGGCAATTAGAGGAGCATTCCCATCCGACATGCCAGGAACTACAGTTTAAGTACTAAGACAATATGCATATGAGATTATCAGAATTCATACAATACATCAAATCAGCCCTTGTCGAGGAGGCATCTCCTTCGAAACCAGTTAAGCAGGAAAGGGCCGAAGAATCCACAACTGGCGAAATCTCGAAAAAGGAGATGGCGTTAAAGGCTGTCATCAACCGGGGTGTTGAAATACAACCAGAGGATTTACCACGTGTAGAAGAAGAAATGCTCCCTTACTTTGATGAGTGTAAGAACGAGGATTATTTTATAGATATCAATTCGGCCCGTTATTACCAGTTGCTTGATTTGAGAGAACAAGCCGATGCCAGAGTCGTCATTATTGGTGATGTGCATTGCGACTACAAATCACTTGCAGCTATCATGCTGAAGTTGTCTGTTTCAGAATATGACTATTTCGAAAAAGCCTATTTTGTCTTCCTCGGTGATTATCTGGATCGAGGTTGTGCCCTATTTGAGCCTCTCCTGTTGCTCATGGATTTAAAGAAAATATTGGGCGACAGACTTATCATGCTACGAGGGAACCACGAGATGATTGATTATGATGAGGAGAAGCAGGAACTGGCAGGAAAAGTACTTCCACTCGATAGCGTTCCTTGTCTTAACGAGTACTGTAAAGATAATAAAGTTTTCCTAAAGTCATTTGCCTATTTCTATCGAACATTGCCAACATACGTATATCTGAAAATGGCAGATCAGAATATCCTGTTGACTCATGGAGCTATTCCCCGACAAGTCTTCCTTGATGTTTTCTGCTTCGATGAAGAAACTGGTTCTATCGTTTTCGCAGACGAAGAATTGACAAAGCTGAATATAAACCAACTCTATGCTCGTAACCAGATACTGAATGACATGATTTGGGGTGACCCGAGCAATGACCTAGAGAAATATCAGGTGAATGGTCGTTTTGAATTTGGGAGCAAGCAATACGAGGCCTACGCCCAAAAGAACAAGTTGAGCAGAGTGTATCGAAGCCACGAACCTGTTGATGACGGCTTTAAATCATTCTTTAATGGTTGTGTCTGCACGATATTCTCCACAGGAGGAGCCATGAATGAACAAGCTGGCTATCCTGAGGTGGAGCCTGCTTTTGCCATTATCGGCACTAATGATTATCGTTGTATAGAAAATAGTTTCCTCTATCACATATCCATTGAAGACGAAGTTGATGTCACCTATAATCTTTATAGTGGGCAATCACTAAAGCATAAAGAGGCGAATCGCTATTCACTTCATCCTGAATTCTATTGCACAGATGAAAAAGCTATGCAGATAGAATCTCTCTTCAAGATAATTAATGACGGTTTCCCGTTTGAAGAAGAATAATTAACACATTTAATATTACGACTATGGGTATACAGAAAAGACCAGCTCAGATGAAAGTCAAAGGTGTAGCAGACATCGTTTTCTGCTTTGACTGCACCGGTTCAATGACAGAGATTATCACTTCCGTCAAGGAAAATGTGGAGAAACTGATTAATGGGTTCAAGGAGAATCAGGTTGTACTCGACTGGCGAGCCAGATGCCTTGGCTATCGTGATTTTGAGTTTGACGAGGAATATCTTATCAACGACCGCCCTTTCGTTTCGACAGAGGAAGAGTTAAAGGCTCAGATTGATGGCATGGAAGCGAAAGAATACACTGGCGAGGATGACCCCGAGTCAACTCTTGATGCCATCTGGTATGCAGCAAAGAAATCAGAATGGCGCGACAACTGCCACAAAATCATTGTAGTCTTCACTGATGCTGCTGCCAAACCGGTCAATGAAAAGACGCTTGCAGATGTCAGCGGTTCTGATGGAGATGTTGAGGTCCTTGCTCAGGAATTGATTGTCCAGCACATTAAGTTGTTCCTTTGGGGAAAGACAGACAAGCTCTATGATGCACTGATGACGATTCCTCGTGCAGATATCGTTCAGTTGGACAATCCTGAAGAAGATTACAAGACGATTGACTTCAAGAACCTGATGGAACAGATTGGCAAGACCGTTTCAGACCTGATAAGTGGTGGCGCCATGACCGTATAATAAGTTATACATAGAATTCAAGAACTAATTTCCTATTCATATGGAATCAAATATCAAAGGCTACGAAGTTATAGAGGAAATTAACAAAGGCGCGTTTTGTGACTCCTACAAAGTCAGGAAAGGCGGCACGAACTATTTCCTTAAGGCCTATAAAGACCCGACAAGTATGTCGGAAGACTACGAACAGTTCAAACAGAATCAGCGCACAATGATTCCTCTCCTGAAATCTATTGGAGGTCAGGTCGAGACTATTGTGGAGGATTTTGAGGTAAAGGGTTTATACTACCAAGTAAAAGAGTTTATCACAGGAGCCACTAATCTCAGGGACTGGCTGAATGACAACGACAACTATGATGAGCGACTTGATGTTGCTATTCAGTTCTGTGAGATACTGAAAGCCATACATGGAAAGAATATTGTCCATCAGGACTTGAAGCCAGAACAGGTAATGGTTGTCAAGGACTCTTCAAAGAAAGCTGGAGTTAAAATCATACTGACTGACTTTGACTGGTCTGTACCAAATGGGAATATTGTCCGTATCGTTGGGACTCCGGGCTATGGTAATATTGATGGGACGAATCTGTCCTACAAGTCTGACATTTTTACGTTTGGCATCATTCTGTGTGAACTGCTCGCCGGAGTCAATCCATTCGTTATTACAGAGAAGGAGGAGGATCGTATCTTCGAACCAGAGAAATGGAAGGAATGGGTTACTGAGAAAGACTATGTCCTTCCTATTAAGATCAACGACGATTTACCAAAGAGTGTCAATGACATTATTGTAGCTTGTCTCGAACCCGAGCAAAGTAAGAGACCAACGCTTGATGAGATTATGGGCGTCCTTCAGGGTAAACCTGCGCCTGACAGACTTTATCCTCGTAAGAAAGCTAAGTTGCGCGCACCAAGTGGTGACGTCATGATTATGGTTCCCGGTACGGGCTATGGCCGCAAGCATTTCAAGGAGTTGTTTGGCAGAACTACTGACACCGAATCCAATCCTGTTTACAAGTATCTTGATAAGAACTATGCTGTTCTGTCGGTTGTACAAGAGGGTGAGGACATCCTACTTGGCTGTCCTGCTAACGGCTTTGCCAAGAACAAAATCAAACTCAACGGTATAGAGATGTCCAGCAAGCCTACTATGGTGAAGAACGGGGATAAGATCTCCATCTTCAGCACAGGCAAAGGAACTGACATCGTGAGTTTTACAATAGAAGTATTATAAGTTTAACATCTTAAAATAGAAGATTATGGGTTTACAAAAAAGACCAGGCGCATCCGTCATGAAAACCAAAGCTGTGGCAGATGTCGTATTTTGTTTTGACTGCACTGGTTCCATGAAGCCAGTTATTGACAACGTTAAGGCTTATGTCAACAAGTTCGTTGAAGGTCTTAATGCAGACCAGAGTACTATTATCGACTGGCGTATGCGAGCCATGGGCTATGGTGACCTTGAAAAAGGTGAAGAGCCACAGAACAAGAATGAGTTTGTTTCTGATGTCGCATCGTTCCAGTCACAGGTAGCAGGTATCCGTATGTGTGATGGTGGTGATGCCCCAGAGTCGACGCTTGATGCAATCATCGTGGCTGCCAAGAGTTCACAGTGGCGCAGGGCTCACAAGATTGTCGTGGTATTCACAGATGCTCCAGCCAAGGATCTACACTCGTCCACAAAGTCAACTTTCGCCATCAACAACCTCGATGAATTGAAGCAGGATTTGGCTGAAAACCATATCAAACTGTTTTTGTGGGGAGCAGTCGATGAAAAGTACGCAGCTTTGAAACAAGTTCCCAAGTCAGAGATTACTGAGATGAGCCATCCTCATGAGGAACTTTCATCTGGAGCCAGTATGGCTAAGCTGTTAGAGCTGATGGGAAAGACAGTTACTGCAACTATCGGTTCCGAGGTTCTTTAATACGACGCAATATGCCTGTACGGATATGCACTAAGTGTCATAAGGTTATTGCCGGTGATGGAATTCCTGTCGCGGGGAAATACTACCACAAGAAGTGCCTTGAATGTGCTTATTGTGGGCAGAAACTAGCGGGATTCTTTGTCACCTATAAGGGCTTGCCTTATCACACTGAGTGCAATCCGGCATCAGGGAAGAAAGTTTGTGCATATTGTCACAAACCAATTACCACATCTTCTTATTCTTTAGAAGACAAATATTATCATAAAGAATGCTACCACCAGCATATTGAGAAACAATGTTGTGTTTGTGGTAAGCCTATTCGTAGCAAGTATTATGAAGATGAATGGGGGAACTTCTCGCACGCAGAACACGATGGCGTGAAACCGCGCTTCTGTTTTTGTTGTGGACGTATTATCTCTGGTAAGCCTGTTATGTTGGGTAAAGACACTGCAATCTGTAGTACCTGTTCTTCATCATCTGTAACCACTGATGCGCAAGTTGAGCAATGTCGGCAGAAGGTAATCAGAGTGTTCGATGAACTTGGCATTACTGGCATCCCATTAACCATCCCCATCAGCATGAAACCTACCGATGAGATGGAAGGAACTCTTGGGCATATCCGCTATTATAAGACGAGAACGCCTAACTTGGCAGATTTTCGGATTTACATGACTTACGGATTGCCAAGGTTGTACTTCCAAGGAGTGTTGGCTCATGAAATGCTCCATTCGTGGTTGGCGCTTTACGGCAGAGAAGTTACCAATGATGAGAGTGAAGGTTTCTGTAATCTTGGCAATGCTTTTATCTACGTTAAGGATGATTCCGATTTCGCCCATTATTTAATGAAACGGATGTATAAGAATGCTGATCTTGTCTATGGCGATGGCTATCGACTCCAAAAGCAGCGGTATGAGAAACTGGGATGGGCAGGATTACTTGAATCGCTTAGACACAAATAGGAATGTGCATATGGAACGCTCTATAGACAACATATACAAAAACCTTGCCTCACCAAAGGATGATGCCACTTTTTTCAAAGCATTAGGAAAAGAGTGTAGGACCATCGGCCGTGAGTCAAAGAATGAGAACCTGACAGAAACAGCTTTCTATCAGGTGGAGTCTACATTGACAACCCTCTATAGAGACAAGAAAATATCGTTGTCCACCTACCATGCCATCACGTCTGTCTATTATGAATGGAGCCATTTCCGACTGGACATCGGAAATGCCGATGGATGGAAGGAGATGGCCAACAAGGGTCTAAACCTGACGCTAAAGCACCTCGAAGAGTCTGAGGAATGGAGAAGTTCCTATCTATCCTTCATATACGACATATTCGAGCATACATCTAATATCGAGGAACAGTGGCAATTGCTTTCTTCCTCTTTTCTTCCGTTTGAGAGTATTGGCAAATTCAGTGAATGCCGTAAGAGTCTTTGTCGTGGGATATTGCTTATGGAAACAGCATTCCTCATGGAGAAAAGAGGAATTGGCAGTGATGTGAAAAGCAATATCTCCCTGGTTTTGAAGGCTGCAGAGACATTACGATACTGCTACGATAATCACATTGGTTTAGAAGCGCCATCAAGTATAACTGCAACATCAGCCATAAAGATGTTGTCCGACTATTATTATAAAAACCAAGCCCGCTATCGTCGGTTTGACGAGAGTATGGCGACTCGCATTGAGACACTTTTGAAATTAGAAGCAAAAACGTCAACCAAACCAAGTCCTTCTTCTCCCAAAGGAGCGAAAGGCACTAATGCGGGTGTATTTATTATTGTTATTGCTGTCATTCTAATCCTATGTTTTTTCATGATCTTCAGAAATCTATTCTCAGATACTAAAGAAGGAAATACAATAAAAGAACAAACGGAATATAGGCAGGCTGTTCAAGAAGGATTAGCATCCGAAAGCATTCAGAACGAGCAGTTGGTTGAAGAGAATAGTCACGTCTCATTGCCTGCTGAGTTGGCGGGGCTATATTTTGTTCCGAAAGCCGACGGAATATCTTCGAAAGGTATAACAGCCAGAATTTCGGAACTCGGAGACTGCAAATACGATATGGCCGTTTATAGTGATATGCCCATCAAACACTATAGTTTGACTCTTGACCGAGGGAAAGGTCTGTTCCGTAGTGAAGAACTCGGAGATGGGTATATAACATACGACGAACAAACAAGATCAACGACAATTAATTTCTCAGATATATGGATATTAACAAACTAAGTCTTTATACTTGTATCATAGGAGTATGGTTGCTACTTTCATGTGGTTCCAAGCAGAACGAAGCCCCTACGGTTCCGCAGGAAACTTACGATGCGCTTCAGCAAAAGTATGACATGTTAAAAGAGCAGGTTGACGGAACAATTTCAAAAAATGAAGAGGCGAGAATTGAACTTGACGGTATCATGGTTGAGTTAAATGCAATCACTGGCAGAACTATTTCCCTGCACCGAAATGTAGAAAATGGAGCTGACTTGGATACGCGTACCACAGCAGAAAGAATATCCGAATCCATTAGAGAAATCAAAAAACGGCTTAATGCCGTATCCGAGAAAAAAGTAGATAAGCAACAACTCGCTTTGATAGAGAATCTCCGCCAAACTATTGCGTTAAACGAACAAGAAATAAGCAGGCTCAACAGTGTTATCGAAGACAAGAACCAGCAAATATCAACTCTAGACAACGAACTTGCCGATGCAAATGAACAACTGAGGCAGACGTTTGAGGAAATGAAAAGAGCAGAGATGGAGAGTTGGCTGGCAATGGGAGATGAATTAATAAACACAGCAGACTTACTTCCTGACGTAAAAGGGCATGGCAATATGAAGCCTATCAAAAGTGCCAAACTCACTATCCTATTGCGTGCTAAATCTGCTTATAACCAAGCTTACCAACTAGGTTGTGCAGAAGCTATCACAAAAATCCGGATGGCTGAAAACAAATATCAGGCAGCAGCTAATCGTTAATATATAACCACTGAACAAGGAATAATATGGCAATACTGAACAATAATCAAAAGATTGGGAACTATGAGGTAATACGCCTCATAAAGGAGAACAATTATTGTGAGACTTATAGGGTTGAGGACGAAAAGGGGGAGCCGTTCTTCCTAAAACTTTTTATCCTCAAGAACACACCAGAGAAGATGTTGGACGATGAGCACAAAGTAACATGTATTGAAACAATGTCGAAGCTTCGACATAAAAACATTGTTTCTTTTGTGGAGCAAGGTGTTTATCAAGATGATACCGTCGGTGGCTGCATATATGCCATAACTAACTATTTCAGTGGTGAGCTGCTTGCTGACAAGTTGCTGCGAGAAGGTCCACTTCCGATAGAAGAAGCTATAAGAATCATTAAAGACGTGCTCGAAGGACTAAAGTATATGCACGAACATAATTTATTCCATAACGATATTACTCCACGTAATGTCATGCTTTCAGAAAGAACTGGAGGCACTGCCGAACTGATAGATATGAGCCATGTTTCCAAATATGTGGGCGGTTCACCGACATTTGATACATCTGATTTGGATGAACGCTATCAGTCAAATATAACGTTTGCTGGAATGTATCATAATGCGACGGATCTGTTCTCTACTGTTGCTCTTTTCTACACCATGCTGACGAATCGGGTTCCATGGGATATTACGATTCCTGAAGGAGCTAGCAGAAAGGATAGGATTAAAATAGCTAAAGATGCCCGCAAGATTTCTTTGAATCTTGATGACCTAAAGATAGACGAAGGCTATAAGCGTATCCTTTTAAAGGGATTAAATGTAAATGGTACTTGCAAATATGCAGATGCAGAACTATTATTAGAAGATTTACAGAATCCAAATAAGGTAGAAGAGCCACAGCAGTCGCAGCCCGAAAAATCGAGGCAGCAGTCCGAACAGAACAAAGCAACAGATGAGGAGAATCAGGTGACTGAAGCCAAGGTGGATATCCAAAAAGGGAAAGGTAATGGGTTCAAAGATATTGCTGGGATGGATGAATTAAAACAGATGCTAACTCAGAAGGTGATTTTTATTCTGAAAGATAAGGAAAAGGCGGCAAAATACAAGTTGCTTCCACCAAATGGTATGTTGTTCTATGGCCCTCCTGGATGTGGAAAGAGTTTCTTTGCAGAGAAATTTGCCGAAGAGACTGGTTTCAATTTTATGTTGGTAAAAGCCAGTGACCTGGGTAGTATCTATATTCACGGTTCACAAGGGAAGATTGCCGATCTTTTCAAGAAAGCCGAAGAAAGCAAACCTACCATTATCTGCTTCGACGAGTTTGATGCCTTTGTCCCTAACCGATCAAATACAGGTGCAGAGCATCAGGCCGGCGAAGTGAATGAGTTTTTGAGTCAGTTGAATAACTGCGCTCAGCGTGGAATCTTTGTGATTGCCACAAGTAATAGACCCGACATGATTGACCCTGCTGTACTGAGAACAGGTCGAATAGACAAGTTGGTATATGTCCCTATGCCCGACAAAGAAGCACGCAGCGAGATGTTTAAGCTACATCTGAGTGGCCGTCCTTGTTCAGACATTGATGCTGAACGCCTTGCTGAGATGACAGATGGTTATATAGCCAGCGATATAGCCTATATTGTCAATGATGCTGCAATGGGGGCTGCTTTCAGTGATAAGCCAATTTCACAGGAGCTGTTAGAAGCAACCATTAAAAGTATTCACCCTTCTATCAGCAAGGAGGTTATTAATACTTACGAGAGTCTTCGACGTAAAATGGAAGATACAGATGCCAGGAACAAACGACCCAAGATAGGATTTGTACAATAATAATTTTTCATTAACTAAAAGCAAATGAGTATGAACTTAAAAGAATTGATGTTGAATTACCTCCGTGAAGAGGGATTCTGCCCCAAAGAGGAAGAGTATGGTATCGCATTCAAATGCGAGGGCCTTAATTTCATTTTCTTCTACGATGCGGATGATAACGAGTATTTCCGATTGATGATGCCTGGCATCTTTGATGTAACTGAGGAGAATTTCCCCGCAGTCTTGCTCGCAATGAACAAAGTGAATTCGGAAATGAAGGTTGTGAAGGCATATACTCCGGTACCTGATGCTGTATGGATTGGCTTTGAGGTTATTGTTGATAGTACGCCAGTATTGGCAGACTTTGTTCCCCGTGGAATAAATATGCTTCGTGCTGCTCAGAGAAAATTCTACGAGGCAATTCAGCAGGGATAAGCACATAAAGATTATTGTCATTTGCCCTGTTTCTTTTTTCGAAGCAGGGCATTTTTTACTGATGGTGATAGAATAGCCACTACTATCGTCTCAATATATCAGAAACAGTTGTTAGTATATATGGCGATGGTAAGTAGTTTGATAGACAGTTTTAGGAAACAAACCAGGGATACTATTCTTGAGCATTTGGACAAGTTGGCTGTAAACAATGCCGTCTACTCCACCCATTTAATGGGCTTTGAACCTCATTTGAAGGAAAGAAACATTGTTATATATATCCACGACACGAGCATGGTTGTGGTTTGCTTTGACCTTTGTGGAAAGATTGAAGAAGTCGCTGATGAAGATGACGCTTATGATATAGGCGCCCCTGAATATTTCTCCCAAAGAGGAGGGCGAAAGAGTCCTGTCTGGCAATTGTCAGAAGCGATGAAAGATATGGTCAACCGAACAACTAACTATTTCCCACCTGTTGAGATTTGGGGAGTATTACTCTCAGAAAGCAAGATTCTTAATGTCCGTGATATGAAATATCAGTGGGATGCAATGAATATTCATGTTATCGATGACTTAATGGGACTCCGGCATAGGGAAATTGCAACCAATAATGCATATAATGAGAAGGCTAGAGCTATCCTACGTGATATACTCGATGAAAATGCATTTATCAGGACTTTCAAATTTGAATCCCCTGATTACTCTGTATCTCAAAGCAAGATTAGTGATGGTTGTGGTGATGTAGGAAAAGATGGTAAATTTGAGAAATTTGTGAACTTATTCATAAATGATGGTTTTGAGAAGGTTGAGGAGGGGGTGTTACCATTTGAGGGTTCGGACATACCTGATATTGTAGAAGAAGATAATGAAAAGAATGATCTAAAGGACTTCCCAGAAGACTGCGTTCATAAGATTGAGGACATTTCTATTCCTGATGGTTACATTGAGCAGAATCAGAATGTTAGTGTTACTGTTGAGATACTCCGGCCAATCAATAATCCTCAAAAGGAATTAGAAAAGTTGGTAGGATGCTCAGGAATAAAAAAAAGGATGGCAGAGTTGATATCGCTGAGCAAATATAATAAAATGATGAAAGAGTTGTTCCCAAATGGTAAGCAGCATGAAGTATCTTTGCATAGCGTCTTTTACGGAAAACCGGGAACAGGTAAAACGACTGTTTGTAAAATTTTCGGGTCCTTGCTCCGCCAAGCTGGGGCATTATCAAAAGGGCATGTCGTCATTTGCGATCGCGGAACCTTCATCGGTACACATTGGGGGGACGAGGAGCGTTCTATGCGTCAGGTCCTAGAAAAAGCACGAGGAGGTGTCCTGATGATTGACGAGGCATACACGCTAAATGGTAAACATGAGAATGACCCTGGGAGGATTGTTATTCAATTGTTGTTGAACATATTAGCCGATGAATCACAGCGTGACATTGCCATCGTGCTTTGTGGATATAAAGAACCCATGGAGGCATTACTTAACGCCAATCCTGGACTACAATCTCGATTCCCCAACAAATTCGTTTTCCCTGATTTTACCATTGATGAACTATTAGATATTACACTTCGTAGGGTAAGAGAATATGAATACGAGTTCACACCACAAGCATGGATTCAATATAAAAAGATAGTTTCAAAGGCGTATAATCAGAGAGATCCTGAGACATGGGGAAACGCCCGATTTGTTGCTAACCAGTTAGAGCGTATCTATATCCAACATGCAACTCGTTGCGTAAGAATGAATCCTGTTGACAAAAGACAAATGCGACTGCTCACGCCGGAAGACGTTCTCCCAGCAAATGAGTTAATGGAAAAGAATCGTTTTGGATTCTGAGATTATATTGGGTGGTGATAGAATATAATAGCTCAAAGGTTCATATTATATAAACGGCAAACTTATGTACAACGATTTTTTGAATAAAAGCAACCTATCCATTTTGGAGTATATGGAGAAATTGGGGGGGAAGAAATCTATTTATTCCAATAAATGTAATGGTTTAGGTCCATTGCTTACCCAATATAACTGTTATCTTTATGCAACAGAACGAGAGTTGGCACTTGTACTTATTGACAAAGGGACTACTGATGGAGTATCACCAAAGAAAGAACTTGTTGCAGATTTTGCTCTCACATGCGAACTCTTTCGCAATCGTCTTCTTAGGCTTACAAGGAACATTCCCCATGTCTTCGGCATATTGGTTACAGCAGACTTTGTGTCAGATTGTAGACCAATGCGGGATAAGTGGGAAGCATATGATATAGAGGTGGTCTATGGAGTAAAGGGACTTGATGACCTTACTCTTCCTGTTAATACCGATGAGAATCTGCCAATTGCCTTTCCTATGATGTTCTTGTATGAGGCAGAATTCAGTGAGAATGATATTCTGTCTGCTTCTCACCATCTCCAATCCAAGGTAGGGCAATATAAGGACTCTCCATCTCAAGAAGAAATAGCTGCGGAATTAGGTTTCAATCTCGAAGATTTTGGTTTGAAATGAAAAAGAGTAAAGAACAGATATTGCCTGAGAAATATGTTTAAGACAGATACCTTCAGGTAAAAACGAGGAGTTTTCTGCTTTATAGAGCCCTATTACTTGTTGATTCTGGCTTAAAAAACGTCAAATAATCGTTTATTACGAGATTTTTTTGTAACTTTGCCCCATAGGGGCATTGTGCTTACATAAAAAGTGTCAATTGTTAATAACCTAACGCATATGTTCAAGGTATATATATCTGATTCTATCTATAAAGAAATCTTCAATTCAGAAGAACGGAAAGATGCTTCTGCACGCTCTTTTCTATATAAGTTGTTGATGCGACAACCTGTTCAACAGCTATCAGGAAGTGAGACAGAGAAATTCAAAACTCATCCAGAAAATGTTCTTAAAAATCCTTCTTCCCTTTATATTCTTAACATAACTTCTACAGAAGCCTTAGCAATTCAAAGAACCTATGGCGTTATGTGCCAGGGCGGCGAAAGCCCGAATATTTCTCCGTTAATTGACATAAACGATATTCATATTGCTAAAGAACAAGAAAAATTGGGCCATGGCTGGGACACTGTATTGGATAGCGTCGAAACGTTACCGTCGAATGCCCTTTTGCTTACAGACCGTTATCTCTTTGCATTTAGACATCCTAATGCTGGTGACGGAATTGCCAACATAAAAGATGTTCTCACGGAGTTACTTCCCATACAATTTCTTGGAGGCAACTACCATGTAACGATTGTCTTTGACAACATGGCAAAAGATGAGAATTATTCTTTTCCTGAAATTGCTCAGTTATTGGAAAATGTAAAACAGCAATTGAACCGTGACTATCCGATTACAATGGAAGTACTTGGTATAACACCGGATTGCTCTATTTACAATAAGCTCCATAATCGTATGATTATATCAAACTATTATCTTGTGGAGGCAAGCCACAAACTGGCAGCTTTTAACAAAGACAAAGGTACAGCTCGTCAGATGCTAATACCGATGGCTCTATTCACAGAAAGCAGCCTTAATGGCAATTCCACTCCTCCATTAGATGCTATAGAACATACTCTATCTACCCTTCGCAAGTTCTCGAAATCTCTGACATACCTTCCAGAATCAGCACATCGTACTTACCTTTATGCCGTCAATGGCAGGCGGATGGAGAAATGCTTAAGTATTAGAAATAGGTTGATAAAATAAAAACTTCAAATTTTTTGAATATGGGTATACAGGACACAAAATGGTTGGTTAAGGTATTTATTAGTTCAACTTTTAATGATATGCATGATGAACGCGATGTACTTATGAATGGTGTATTGCCAAGGGTAAGACGGGTTCTATCCAAGAAAGGACTTGATGTGCGTTTTGTCGACTTGCGTTGGGGTGTAAATTCCAAGGAGATGGATGAAAAAACTCGTGAATCTGAAGTTTTAAAAGAATGCTTAGGGCAAATTGACAAGTGTAGAAATTTCTTTATAGGTTTAGTCGGGGACCATTATGGTTGGATTCCACCGAAATCAAGTTGGGATCGTTTGATAGAAGGATTAAAAGAGGATAGGAAAGAATTTATAAAAAGGAAATTTCCTAATCCTGTTAGTGTGACTGAGTTAGAAATAAATTATGGTTCTCTTATTGATTTGGCATTTAGTATGAGAAGTTTATTCTGCTTTCGAAATCCAGATGTCTATAATTCAATGGATGAGAATTCGAGGGAAGTATATGTTGATTCCAATGATGGAAGAGAAAAGACGAGTCATCTTAAAGAAAGTATTGAAAAAGATTTAGAGGCTAAAAGACTTCAACATCATATTTACCATTACTCTTGCAATTGGGATAAAAAGCAGGGGAAAATGATTGGTCTTAAAGATTTTGAAGATTATATTGTTGATTTTTTAATCAAAGAAATTCCATTATTCGAATTTAGGCAATGTGAATATTTAACATATGATACTTTTTCATATAATAGACAACAAGATATAGATGATACAGCTGTTTACGCCCAGGGCTTTTGGGGGAGACAGAAACTTCTCAAAAAACTCGAGCAAGTTTTCGAACCAGGCTTAAAACCATTATTGTTTTCTTCGTCAGAAGGGGTTGGAAAGTCTGGACTTTTGTCTGTTATTCATCATTTGACGAACAAGGATGATAATAAACTGGATTATTCTTTGATAGCATTTGGGCGTAAAACGCAGTCATTGTCCATGATTCTCAAGAAGTGGATTTCTGATCCAGTTCTTGAATATGACAGAGAGTTTGGAATTAACGACAATATTTCAACAGAGGAACTTATTTGGCATTTTCACAAAGCCATAGCTAATAGTGGAAAATTTGTACTGATTCTTATTGACGATATAGATTGGCTAGACCGCTTAGATTTGCTGCCTTTGCTTCTTAAGTTCCCTATATACACTGGTTTCTTTGCCACATGCGACAAGAATGGACTTGATAGAATGACAAGTTTTGCTGAATTACAACCTATTTGGCTTGAGAGTCTGGATGAACAAGAAACTATAGGCATTATAGAAATTCAGTTGAAAAAATTATTCGGGAAAGATCCTTTTGCATCTGTAACCGATGAAATGATTAAATGCCATTATAAAGAACATAAGGGGTATGAAATCACTTTGTGGACTCGACTAATGATACAAAGGTTATTATTTTATACTGGAAGTGAAATCCGCGAAATTCGGAGAAAAAAGGCAGATGCAGGAATTATAGAATTAGAGGATTTTTTCTGCTCAATTGTTAGATCTGGAGGGGCCGTTTTACCCTTTTCTATAAATCTTTTAATAAAGGAGATAGTCGCAAGTATTGGCAAGAATGACCTGGGGTTTGTAATCCTCTCTATAATAGCTTTAACACAATATGGTGTTAAGCGTTCGACAATTGAGAAATTATTGGGAATGGATTGGGATGAATTGCTCTTTACCACATCGTTAGAGAGATTAGGGATATTATTAGATATTTCTCCAGAAGGAGTTATCAGTTTCCGATATGATATAGTTAAATCTATAATTCTAGATCATATAACAAATAAATATTTGGTTCTGAATCCGTTGTTTAACCTATATCAAACATATACAAATGAAGAAGGTGATAAAGATGCCCTAAAAGAGCTACCTTTTTTATGCCTACAAGTAGGACCTCAACAAGGCGGAAAAGTCCTGCTAGACATTGATGAATGTCATGATAAAGAATATGTTCTTCCAGCACTTGTATATGTTTTTTCTACAAATTCTATCGTTATTGAAGAGTGGATTATTTACTTATTAAATGCAAAAGATAATGAGAGGAGTCTATCGCTTTTATCTAGTTTGCTAGAACGTCTACAAAGAGAGATGAATGTCGATCTGATACAGTATATATTGACTGTCATAGACGATAATGTAAACTATGTTGAAAATCCATCACTGTTATTAATCCGCAATGTATGTAAGGCGGAATTTGATTTAAATAATATTGATTCATCCATTGCTGATTTTTTCCTCGATAACGATGTTTATGAAGAAGATTTTCCAGATTTATCTTATTTGTGGTGGAGAGAGAAGGCGACCTTAATTAAAACGAAGTTACTTATTAACAGGGGAGATTTCGAACAGGCAAAAGAATGTGCTGAAGATCTGGTGTTTGATATAAAATATGCTGTTAGAAATAATATTGATTTACAGCATTTTGATGTCATAAGAGTTGTTAAAAACTATGAAGAATGTATAGTAAATGATGAAAACAATGATTGTCCTGAATTAAATGAATTAATTAGACTTCCTCAATGGGTTCATGATCGAAATCACGAAATCAGAGTGTATTTACGCAGATCTCGTTTGTGGAAGTATAATAGTGATAATGATTTCAAGAAATACTCAAGATGGGCTTTTTGCTATGCTAAAGAATTGCACGACAATATTCCAAATAATTACATTTCTACGTCTTTATATGCAAAAACTCTTGTAGGCATCTCTTCTTTTATTACCAATTTTGATATAACTGAATTACAAAATCTGTATAACGAAATTAGTTGTTATTATGAAGACGAAACCGTTGAAAGCTGTATAGAGATTCTATTATACCTGTATCAGTACAATTCTGCAGAATTCAACATTGATTATATAAGGAAGCGGTATGAAGAAGACGGACTAGATTATCCCTTTGATTCTCTTAATGATGATGGAATAGCCCATCTTTGTATTTTAAAGAATCTATTGAATGAGGATTTCTATGTAGATATAAAGAAAATGGAAGAATCAGAGGTCCATAATTTATTGGTTAGCTTAATTCTAATGGGGAAAAAGAATCTTGTTGATGAAATCATATCAACTTTGTCTTTACAAGAAAATATAAATTGCTTAGATGAAGAAATAAAAAATATTTATAATGGTCATCCCAAACACGCAGAAAAGTGTGAATACGAAGATTTGATATATAACCCTCATTCAATTGCAGATCATTTGAAGTTTATTAAGAAAACTGAAACACACCCAAATTATGACACTTATTCTTCATATGTCATAATGGAACTATATAAACATATAGGGAGGCGTTATATGCAGGCTGGGAAATACGAAGAAGCATATTATTATATGCAAAAGTCTGTTTCCATTTCATCATGCAGGAGTTCTTTATTTAGTTTGAGGGAGGAATTCTTTGGACACTTGAACAATTTGATGGAGTTTGGTAACATTATAAACTATTTTGTAGTTGATGCAGATGATTTTCTATTAAAACACTATAAAAAGATTCTAGAATTGATAGACCAGTCTGCCTATTTAGATGATGATTCTATTAAAAACAAAAGGTGGCAAGCAATATCCCACATTTGCAAAATATTGATTAGGCAAGAAGATTTTGAAAATGCAGAAACTTTGATAAACAATTCTTCTTCAATCAATACAAATCAAAAAAAAGTTGAAGCTGAGGTTGATATACTTGGAGAAATAGTATATCTACTTGGGGAAATACAAACAAATAAGAAAGACTATGAAAGTGCCTTTGAGTATTATAATAAAGCGATGGATTTATACAAGATGAAAATTGATGAAAATAATCCTGATAGTGAAATAATACACAAATTTGTACTTTGCCAATATAGTGTCATGAAAATATATTTGTCTTTTAACGACAAGGAGATGAATCAAGGAATCATAGACATTTGTAATAACTCTTTGGAGTCATGTAGTTATTTAATAAAGAACTATCCTCATAACCCTTTCTATTTATTAGATAATTTCAAGATTTTAACGCTCAAAATCGCGTATTTTCTAAATTGTAATGACATTCCATCAGCTTTAGAGACTGTGAAACTATTTTATAATATAGGATTTGAATACGCTGTAAATAGTAACATACTGGTTATCTGGAGTGAGTTTAAAAAATGCTTGCTAGATATTCACGACGGTTTTTACTTTAGAGGACTTCGAGATGAATCACTTGAAATTGCTTGTGAAGAATTGAAATTTAAAGATTATTTGGTTGCCAACCATATGATATCAGTACATGATGCTGATTATAATTCTACGGGAGCCAATATTTTATCTCTGGGCAGTACAAATAATCCTGTATATAGGGAAATGAAAGATTATCTCAACGTATTAATGGGTACGGAGAATGATAATGATATCAAGATTAAACCAGCTGAATTTATAATGCGACCAGAGGATAGAATCGTTGAACAAGCTTCGGCGTATCGAATTCCTGAGGCAATGTTAACATGCTGCGAACTGATAGGGGCTACAATGCCAACAGATATAGTAACAACAAAAGAACTGATTGAACGTTTCCCTGATACTCTTAATACTAATAATATAATGACTTTTGTTGTAGATGCTTACTTATCCCTATTATATCAAAAAGCAAGTGATATGAAAAATGCAGATTTCTATGCTGAAAAAGCTCTACTTGTTGCTCGCTGCATTGGCGAAAGTATGGATGTTTGCCAGGCGCACATTTATTGGGCAAAGGCTGTTATGTTTAAAGATGCGAGCCTTTATAATGAGGCCAAAAAAGCGGGTATAAAGGCGCTTGAGATATTTGAACAGAATAAAATATTCTACTGCGATTTACCAGATTTGTATATACTTGTGGGGAATTTATATGAGGAAGATAAAGAATACACTATTGCTGTAAGTTATTACCAATCGGCACTTAAAATTATGAAAGCAGGCGACTACTATGACAAAAGCAAAATTGAAATGTTTTCTCAGCATATCCATCATTTACTCAAATAGAATATATTTTTAACTTGGTCAATAATAATGATTTCACAATTAAAGTTATATTTATGAGAAAATCAACAAAACTACACAACTGGCTTCTTAGATTTGACAGAACCTTCTCAGATAAAATCTGGTGGCAGATTATTATCTTGCTCGGTTTTGTAATCGTAGCTCTGATTCTAGGACTCATTATTTGCTATTTCCTCACATATGGAGAAAAGGGCAAGGAGTTGGGATTCTATGAGTGGGCATTGTATCTGCTTATAGACGGCAATGCTCTAAGCAACATTTATACGGACAACTATACAGGTGGCGAGCGCCCCTGGGGTACTCTTCTATTTTCTATACTTGGTTCTCTTCTTGGAGTTGTGGTCTTTGGTGGAATGCTCATATCTGTGCTTTCAAACATGCTGGAACGAAGGATTGAAAACTACCGAAAGGGGAAGAATGTTTATGTTATTGAAAACCATTATATTATTCTTGGCTATGATGAGATTGTGCCATCTATCATCAAACAGATTTGCACCAACGAAGAGGCCTACGTCCTATTGCAGAGTTCTTTACCTAGTGAGGAAATTACTGAAAAAATACACTCATCCATTGCTCAAGATTGCGAGAAGCGCGTCATTATCAAAAACGGGCATCGTACATCGGTAAAGGATTTGGAAGAATTGAAACTGAATCAAGCACGTTGCATATATATTGTAGGCGATAGAACTAAGCCATCACACGACGCAATGAATATCGATTGTGTTGAAAAAATATATAATATCCTCAAACAAAATGAAAACTTGGGAATGCCCGAAAGTATCACTACTGTATTTGAAGATCAGGACACCTATGCGGCTATGCAGGTGGCAGACTTGTTTGATAATATCCGCGATTTGGGGCTTGAGTTCATTCCATACAACTTTTATGCAGACTGGGCCAAACAGATGTTTGTGGATTGTCGCTATAACGATAATAAAGAGCTATCATATCCGCTTATAGATGGTTCTGGTATCACCGAAGACGATGACCTCCATGTGCATATAGTTGTTGTTGGCACATCCAACTTTGGTGTAACTATTGGCATCGAGGCCGCCAAAATACTTCACTTCCCCAATTTCAAGAAAGGGCAGAACCTTACCCGCATCACGTTCATAGACCTAAATGCCGACAAGGAAAAAGACCTATTTATGACCCGCTATCGTCACTTTTTTGAGATACAATCGCATTGGTATGAGGGGGAAAAAATACCTGCAACAAAATTTGAGGGAGAAAATGCCGATTTTTTGGATGTTGAATTTGAGTTCATCAAGGGCGATGTTTACTCATTGCAGATACAAAAACAGATTGCAGAATGGGCATCGGATGAGACGCAGTTGCTGTCGCTTATTTTTGCCATGAGAGATTCTCGACATAATATGGCTATTGCTATGAATCTTCCAGACGAAGTATATGAGAGAAACATTCCCGTTTTTGTCAGGCAGAACACATCAAGCAAATTTCTAGCTAAACTACACGAAAAGTCCGAGAAATCTGAAAAGAAAATCGTTGTCGAGAATAATAAAGCGAAGGAGATTCCATTGAAAGGCCGATATGTCAACCTATATCCATTTGGTATGACTGATATTATCTTTGATGTAGACAAAAGAGCACAGCAGATGGCAGAGTGTATTAACCATCTATATAGCAAGTGCAATGAGCTACAATGGGCTAGAATTCCAACTCAAGAAGAGGTAAAGAATTGTTCCTGGGATGAAATACATAACAAATGGATTAAGCTTCCAATTGCGCACCAATGGTCAAATCTTTACAGTGCCTATAACATTGCATATCGTGTTCATTCTATTAAAGCCATGCGCAAAAACAATGCGCCGATTTCGGATATTACGAATGAGGAAGCTGAGACCCTTGGCCGTGTTGAACATGACCGTTGGAATGTGGAGAAGCTTCTTCTTGGCTATCGCAAACCTTCAGAAATGGAGGACTACTATGCAGAGAGCAATTTTGTGGATGGTAAGAAAGTTAAGGCCATGAAAAATGCCCATAAGGAACTGTTCATACATTGTGATATCCGTCCATATACGGAGCTCGATGAGATTCAGGAGATTGACAAGGTGCAAATCGCGCTCAAATGATACCGATGTTCACGCTGACAGAGTACCGCTTTTTCACCGTTGCTAAAGGTACCGCCTGACACGTTGTCGGCGGTAGCCTTCAAACAGGGAAATTCCACGTTGCGATGAGATGACATATTCTCGTGTCGATGACCTCACCTCTTACCATGGAGATGACAGTGTGTTTTACCGTGGCGATTGGTCAACGTCTTTTCTTCCTGCCGCGCATGGAATCACCCATCAGGTTGATGATGGTTGAGTTGTTGACCACTCTGTCCATAATCGCATCAGCCGTCGTGGAATCTGTCAAATAAGAGTACCACTTGTCGAGAGGCAGCTGCGAGGCTATGATGACAGACTTCTCACCATATCTTGCCTCCAAAAGCTGGAACAGGGCCAGACGGGTGTCCGCGTTCATCGGCTGCAGGCCGAAGTCGTCAAGCACGACCAGGTCGTTACGGTTCAGTTTGGCTATGAGCTTCTGGTATGTACCGTCAAGACGTGCCTGTGCTATCTCGTCCACGAAGCTGTTCATGTTCAGGTAGATTGTCCTGAGACCATTGAGGCATGCCTGCCGTGCAAGGGCATTGGCAAGGTATGACTTGCCGCAGCCGGTCTTGCCCGTGATGACAAGGAACTCGCCACGGATGATGAAGCCACAGTCGGCCAGCTCTGCGAGTTCTGCCTCTGTCAGGTTACGGGCAATGGAGCACTCCACGTCCTCGATGAATGCCTTCATGCGCAACTTGGCGGCCTTGAGCAGTTTCTCTGCCTTGGCCTTCTTGCGGCAG